>ERZ773272.79-NODE-79-length-38094-cov-5.242173_pt1 | contig 38094 bp, 33 predicted proteins | sample MGYA00511891_ERZ773272 | MGnify/ENA primary metagenome ERZ773272 (study PRJEB29015, sample SAMEA2738150) | human oral metagenome | biome: human oral; feature: human-associated habitat; material: saliva | place: China | collected 2198 ...
GCTCAAGATCAAGATCGCCAAGCACCCCAGCCCGGCTGCCGCACTCGCTGCAAAAAAAATCCGCCCCAGCAGGCGGATGCTGCGCGCCATCTTCGGCACCAGCCGCCCCAGCACCGCATGACCGTGCTCCTGCCCGGCTCCGAAGCCTCCACCGTCGAGGTGCGTGTCGCCGACTACTACGCGATTGAAGCCCGTGTCATCGCCTGGCTCGCCGGAGAAACATCCCCCCTCCAAGCCTTCCGCGACGGCAAAGACCTCTACTGCGAGACCAGGTCGCGCATGTTCGGCGTCCCCGTCGAAAAACACGGCATCAACGCTGAGCTGCGCCAGAAGGGGAAGATCGCCACGCTGGCCTGCGGTTACAACGACTCCGTCGGAGCGCTCAAGGCGATGGGTGCCCTACGGATGGGGCTGGCCGAGCACGAACTCAAACCCATCGTCGACGCCTGCCAGCTCATGACGACCCCACCCGACTGGGCAGCAGGGCTCCCACTCGACGCCGACGGCTACGAATGCGACTACTACCGCAAGGATTAGACGCGCCAAAGAGGCAACTCGCGCCAGTTTTCGGGTGCGCCTATGCGAGAAAACGGCACGATGGGATTGTGCGGGTAAGTGTCGAACAGCTTGGGCGACATGCCGTACAGGTATGACAGCATTCCCCAATCCATGATTTCGACGGCCGCCCAGATGGGTAGAGTCCCGCCATATTTTGATTTGTGGTGGGCGACGAAGTCCTCCTTCGACACTTTCAATGCCGACTGGTACTTTCTCAGCCACGCCTCATGCACGCTACGCCCGTCTTTGTTTCGCTGCCGTGCCCGGGCGTTCAAACGTTGAGGATCCAAATAGATCAGCGGGTCAAGGCGGCCCAGTTCGTGACCGAGCTTGGTTCGAATAGCCAACTCCACGCGATCAAGCTCGATGAACACGCTGTGGCGCAATTGTTCGTCAAACCCGTAGAGGGCTACCACCAGGTCAAACGATGCTCCGTCAACGAATTCATCTTGGGCGGTGCCGTCGCCTTGGGAGAAACGGCGCATCGGGTACCAGTATCCGGACAAGCGGTAGTAGTTCAATCGAGCCAGCAACATCTCGGCATGCTCGGGATCATTCACTCGCATCCCACGCTGACGAAGCAATTCGACCTGTTCACCGTAGGTCTTGAACTGCTTCACCTGCTCCACGCGCACCCCTGTTTGATACGAAAAACGAAGACCGGCCCTGGACTCCCACCGAGGCGGGCAGCGGAACCGGTCATGTTGATCACAAAGTTACCTGGTTGATGACGCCGAAGCAAGAGCACGGGGCACGGAGCCATCGGTACGTTCACACACCAGTGTGCCCTCTGACCCGTCCGGATTCGCCGGCCCTCGGTGGTGTAGCTGTGCTGCGTAGCCGCCGCAAGGAAGCCTGATCGGCAACCGATTGGCGCTATAGCCAGTTAACGCCGCAACCGGCTGATCATTAGATAGCTGGCGATCACTAGATAACTGGTTGATCATTAGTTTGGGCCTCAGCGCAAAAGCGCTGGGGCCCAAATTTTTTATTTGTGGAGGTCTTTGTGAACTGTATTGCTTTGGATACAAAAAAGCTCCCATGTTTTACATGAGAGCAATTTATTGCTGCAGTTTTAAACACTGCATTGGTGGACCCGGCGGGACTCGAACCCACGACCCTCTGGGTGTAAACCAGATACTCTAACCAACTGAGCTACAGGTCCTTGCGGGTATAAAGTTACCCTACCCGCTAGGGAGATTACAAATTATTTGCGACGTGAAGAAATTCGCACTCCGCTCCAGGCGTCACTTACTTGCCGTGCGCTTGTAGCGTGCATACCCGCATTGCCTGCCGCCTCTTCCACCACGATCGGTGAAACTGCGCCAGCACTGCGAGCCTTGGGGGTGAACACCCAAATTAGCCCTTCCCCATCCAAGTTAGCGGCGACGTCGACCAAAAGATCGGTGAGCTCATCTACGCCCCCGTCTTCCTCACGCCACCAGGCGATAGCGCCGTCAACAACATCTGCATAATCTTCGTCTACTAGCTGGTTGCCCAGCGCTTCCTCAAGCTGAGCCCTTAACGCCATGTCGGCGTCGTCGTCGAAGTAATATTCCTGAATGATTTGCCCGGCCTCGAAGCCCAGGCGGGTAGCGGCTGAAGTTGTGCCGTCGTGGTTAAGCGACATGGAATAAGCACACCCCAAAATCGCTGGCTTTGCAAGCTGTATGCGCGTTTTACCTGCATCTATTCAAATGTTTCTAACATTCAAGCGAGTTCAGCCACACTCACTATTACCCGCATCTCGTCTACAGCTCAGTAGCCCTTCAGCTTGGCATTTAAAACAACCTAATTTGCGCACACATGTAGCAGATCACACCACTATCTGGGACTTAATGCCCGATTTATTCGCTTTATCTAGGTCAAAAGTCGTAGATTAGTTAGGTACAGCGGGCTTAGCCCCACGGACTGACGCTCCGGCGCGCGCAGTCGACCACAACGACGCGAAGGGAATAACCGTGGCCCCAACAAACGAATCCACGCCGCTTATCGATGGCCTGTTAGCCAAGGTCACCGACAATGATCCACAAGAAACAGCTGAATGGAAGCAGTCCCTAGACGCGCTTATCGCCGAAAAGGGTCAGGCCCGAGCACGCTACATCCTGCTGTCCATGCTGGCTGAAGCACGTTTAAAGAACGTAAACGTCCCCGGCCAGCTAACCACCCCTTACGTCAACACTATTGATGTTGACGAAGAACCCTACTTCCCGGGCGATGAAGCCGCCGAGCGCCAGTACCGCCGCTGGATCCGTTGGAACGCCGCCGTTATGGTTACCCGCGCCCAGCGTCCGGGCGTCGGCGTGGGTGGACACATCTCCTCCTATGCCTCCGTAGCTACCCTCTATGAAGTAGGCCTTAACCACTTCTTCCGTGGCAAGGACCACCCCGGCGGCGGTGACCACATCTTCTTCCAGGGCCACGCCTCCCCCGGACCTTATGCACGCGCTTTCATTGAAGGTCGCCTAACCGAGGCTGACCTGGACGGTTTCCGTCAGGAATACTCCCACCCGGAAAATGGACGCGGCCTGCCCTCCTACCCGCACCCGCGCCGCATGGATGACTTCTGGGAGTTCCCCACCGTCTCTATGGGTCTAGGCCCCGCCCAGGCCATCTACCAGGCTTGGTTCGACAAGTACCTGCACATGCGTGGCATTAAAGACACCTCCCAGCAGCGCACTTGGGCTTTCCTGGGCGACGGCGAAATGGATGAGCCCGAAAGCCGTGGCATGTTGCAGCTGGCTGCTCAGCAGCAGTTGGACAACCTCACCTTCGTCATTAACTGCAACCTGCAGCGTCTAGACGGCCCGGTGCGTGGTAACGGCAAGATCATTCAGGAGCTGGAGGCCTTCTTCCGTGGCGCCGGCTGGAACGTCATTAAGGTGATTTGGGGCCGTGGCTGGGACCGCCTGCTGGCTGCCGACAAGGACCACGCCCTGGTGCACCTGATGAACGAAACTCTCGACGGTGACTACCAGACTTTCAAGGCTAACGACGGCGCCTACGTGCGTGAGCACTTCTTCGGTCGCGACCCGCGCACTGCCGCCCTCGTCAAGGACTGGACCGATGAGGAAATCTGGGCCCTGCAGCGCGGCGGTAACGACTACCGCAAGATGTACGCCGCCTACAAGGCCGCCACCGAGCACACCGGTGCCCCCACCGTTATCTTGGCCCACACCGTTAAGGGCTACGCCCTGGGCTCCCACTTCGCGGCGCGTAACTCCACGCACCAGATGAAGAAGCTCAAGCTTGATGACCTCAAGGCCCTGCGCGACACCCTGCACATTCCGATCAGCGACGCCGAGCTAGAGGCTGACCCCACCCGTCCGCCTTACTACAAGCCCGCCGCAGACGATCCGGCCCTGCTCTACATGCTGGACCGCCGTCGTCGCCTGGGTGGCTTTATCCCCGAGCGCCGCGCTGGCAACAAGGAAATTGAGCTACCCGACCCCAAGATTTACGACATCCTCAAGGGCGGCTCCGGCAAGCAGGAAGTGGCCTCCACCATGGCCTTTGTGCGTCTGCTTAAGGAGCTGATCAAGGACAAGCGCATCGGTAAGCGTATTGTCCCGATCATCCCTGACGAGGCACGTACCTTCGGCCTGGACTCGATCTTCCCCTCAGCTAAGATCTTCAACACCCTGGGCCAAAACTACCTGCCGGTAGACGCAAACATGATGCTGTCTTACCGTGAGGCTCAGGCCGGCCAGATCATGCACACCGGTATTAACGAAGCTGGTTCCGCTAGCGCCTTCCAGGTGGCCGGCACCTCCTTCGCGGTCAACAATGAGCCAATGATCCCGGTTTACATCTTCTACTCGATGTTCGGTTTCCAGCGCACCGCCGACCAGTTCTGGGCTGCCGGCGACCAGCTCACCCGTGGTTTCATCATTGGCGCCACGGCTGGCCGCACCACCCTAACCGGTGAGGGCACCCAGCACATGGATGGCCACTCGCCGCTGATCGCCTCCACCAACACCGCCGTGATCAGCTACGACCCGGCCTACGCCTACGAAATCCGCCACATTGTGCGTGACGCTCTAGAGCGTTGGTACGGCCCCGACAGCGGCCGCAACCGCGACATGATGTACTACCTGACCGTTTACAACGAGCCCATGGTCCAGCCCGCTGAGCCGGAAAACGTGGACGTGGAAGGTATTTTGGGCGGTATCTACAAGGTGGCGGACGCCCCCGCTGGTCAGGGCCCGCAGGTAAGCCTGCTGGCTTCAGGTGTGGGTGTGCCGTGGGTTTTGCAGGCCCGCGAGATGCTGCTTGAGCACTGGGGCGTGCGCGCCAGCGTTTACTCGGTTACCAGCTGGAACCAGCTGCGCCGCAACGCCCTTGAGGTGGATGAGTACAACTTCTTGCACCCCGAGCAGCCGGCCCAGGTGCCGTTCCTGAGCCAGAAGCTGGCTGGGGCTACCGGCCCGTTCATTGCCACCAGCGACTACGACCACCTGGTGCCCGACCAGATCCGCCAGTGGATCCCCGGTGACTACCACGTTTTGGGCGCTGACGGCTTTGGTTTCTCTGACACTCGCGCTGCTGCCCGTCGTTTCTTCAAGATCGACGCCGCCAGTGTGGTCACCAAGGCTCTGGAGGCTTTGGCTAAGCAGGGTCAGGTTGACCGTTCCCTGGTAGGCCAGGCCATTGACCGCTACGACCTGCTTAACGTGCGCGCCGGCAACTCCGGCGCCCAGGGCGGCGACGCCTAAAAACGCCGCGCGGCGTGTATCTGCCCGCTTTGAGCCGATACACACCGCGCCGCCGATAGGCGCTACGCGCAAAGCCCCTAAAGCTCTGCGGCGACGCCTAAAAGCTTTATAAAAAGCTTCGCGGCAAATAATGTGGGGGGCCTGGCTGGTAGCCAGGCCCCCCACTGTTTAGCTAACGCCGTCTAGTTAACGCTGCTTAGTTAGCTAACGCCGCCGCTTAGCTGCGTTAACGCCCGCAGCCTAACTGCGACTTAACTGAAGGCTACTCAGATACCAGGGTGTTCGGGTCGCCACCGGAGTAGTACTTCTTGGAGCGGTAGTGCGGGCGCAGCAGGTTCTCTACGCTCAGCAGCTCATCTAGGGTGGCCTCGTCTAGCAAGCCCATCTCCAGCACCACTTCGCGCACGTTGCGTCCAGAGCGAGCACATTCACGCCCAACCAGGTCGCCATTGTGGTGCCCAATGACGGGGTTGAGGTAGGTAACAATCCCAATGGAGCCCAGTACGTGGTTGCGGCAAACTTCCGCATTGGCAGTAATGCCCACAACGCACTTTTCACGCAGCGCCTGCATGGCGTGGATAAGCAGGCTGGAAGACTCGAAGGTAGCCTGGCAAATCACCGGCTCCATCACGTTTAGCTGTAGCTGACCAGCCTCTGCCGCCATGGTGACGGTCAGGTCATTACCAATCACCTTGAAGCAAACCTGGTTAACCACCTCGGGGATCACCGGGTTTACCTTGGCGGGCATGATCGAAGAGCCAGCCTGGCGCTCAGGCAAAGAAATTTCGCCTAAACCAGCACGCGGGCCGGAAGAGAGCAAACGCAGATCGTTACAGATCTTGGATAGCTTGACGGCCAGACGCTTAATAGCGGCGTGGATAGACACATAGGCACCGGTGTCACTGGTGGCTTCCAGTAGGTTGGTGGCGCCCGAAACATCCAGGCCGGTGATTTCGTGCAGGTGGCGTACCACGCAGTCCTGGTAGCCCTCAGGGGTGTTTAGGCCGGTACCAATGGCGGTGGCGCCCAGGTTTACCTCTAGCAGCAGGTTGGCGTTGTTACGCAGACGCGGAATTTCTTCACCTAGCAGCACTGCAAAGGCGCGGAATTCCTGGCCTAGGCTCATGGGCACAGCATCTTGTAGCTGGGTGCGCCCCATCTTGAGGATGTCTGCGAACTCGTCACCCTTGGCGTTAAATGCCCCGATCAGCAGGGATAGCTCGGCTTCTAGCTGGTCAACCTTGTGGAATAGGCCTAGACGGAAACCTGTGGGGTAAGCGTCGTTGGTGGACTGGGATTTGTTGACGTGGTCGTTGGGGTTAATGATGTCGTAGCGGCCCTTGGCGTAGCCCATGTGTTCTAGCGCCAGGTTGGCAATAACCTCATTGGTGTTCATGTTGATGCTGGTGCCCGCGCCGCCCTGGAAGACGTCAATGGGGAACTGATCCATGCAGCGGCGGTTTTCTAGCACCTGGTCGCAGGCCCACACAATGGCGTCAGCGATCTTGGGGTCAATAACGCCCAGCTCCTTGTTGGCTAGCGCACTGGCTTTCTTGACGGTAACCATGCCCCGCACAAAGGTGGGTAGGTCAGCTACTTTTTCCTTAGAGATTTGGAAATTTTCCTGAGCCCTAAGGGTGTGGATACCCCAGTAGGCTTCAAGGGGCACCTGACGCTGGCCAAGGAGATCTTCCTCGATCCGGGTTGCCTGAGTCATTATCTAAGTTCAGCTCCTTAATAGTTGCTGCGCTAGAACCCTTTTGGGTCGCTAACACTTATGCCTGACGGCATTACAACACTAACGGTTTGCTATGGGTTTTGCACCCAAACACCACCAGTAACACTGACAATCTGTCAGTATTGTTGAGACATAGATGACATGGGACCTAACATAGGCTTATGGAACCTTTGAGCCCGGATGCGATCAATACTCTGCGTGAGGCCAAGGAACGTCTAATTGAGCACTCTATAGACCGCATAAGTGCAGATCTGCCCTGGTTCCGTGAATTGCCGCGCGCTGACCGCGAGCGCATTGAGACTGTGGCTCGTGCGGGTGTTTCTACCTTTATTGATTGGATTGCGGGCCAGGTTGACACCGGCGCCCCAATGCGTATTTTCTCTGCCGCTCCCCAGACTTTTACCGGCGTTATTAGTTTGGATCAAACTATTGCCTTGGTGCGCATTGTGGTGGATACGGTGCAGGCGGAGGCGCCCACGATTGTGCCGCCCCAGATGCGTGATGCGGTGCGATTGGCGGTGGCCCAGTTTGGTTCCGATGTTGGCTTTGCTACTGCCGGGGTTTATGCCCGCGCCGCTGAGGTGCGGGGGGCTTGGGATGCGCGGCTAGAGTCGGTGGCGGTTGATGCTTTGCTTCACGACGACGCCAGTGTGGCTATGACGCGGGTGTCTGCTGCGGGGTGGCGCTGCCATGGGCCGGCAGTGGCCATTAGTGCCCAAGCCACTTTGGACGCCGTCGCCGTTTCACGCCTGCGCCATGAAGCCCATAACGCAGCCTATGACTGCCTGATTTCGGTGCACTCGGAAAATGTGCTGATTTTGCTGGGCTCTGAGGGTGACTGGCAGGACAAGCAGGTGCATGAGCGGCTTGGTAAGGCCGCTACTGAGCTGGCTAAGACGCTTGAGGGTGACGCGGTGATTGGCCCGGTTGTGGCTGATATCAGTGAGGGCTCGTATTCGCTGCGTTGTGCGATGGCGGGTTTGGAAGCCTTGCCGGCGTGGCCGGGGGCGCCGCGTCCGGTGCAGGCTAATGATTTGTTGCCTGAGCGCGTGTTTGCTGGTGATGAGTTGGCTAAGGCGCAACTGTTTGAGCAGATTTATAAGCCTTTGCACGCTTTGGGCTCCACTATTGAGGAGACTATTTACACCTATCTGCTCTCTGGGGCTAGTTTGGAGGGCACGGCGCGGGCTTTGTTTGTACACACCAACACGGTGCGTTACCGCCTGGGGAGGGTGGCGTCGCAGCTGGGTTGGGATGCCACGGATCCGCGTGAGGCTTTTGTGTTACACACCGCAATTATTTTAGGCCGTTTGGCCCAAAGCGCTAAGACTGACCAGTAGAATCTATATCGTTACTAGTCCTGCTTCAAAGGAGTCGATATGGCACATGAGCGTAGTGAGATCGTTAAGGCAATCGCCCAGATCGTCAATGAGGAGACGGGTGTAGATGCCGCGCGAGTAGTTGAGGGCGCCAGCTTTGCAGCGGATTTGGATATTGACTCTTTGGACCTGCTGAGCATTACCACCCGCATTGAGGAGCACTTCAACATCACTATCGCCGACACTCAGGCCACTGCTTTGCGTACTGTGGGCGAGACTGTTGATTTGGTGGCTTCCCTAGAGTCCTGACCCAAAGTCCTGAAACTAGGTTTTAGCTAATGGAGCGCGTTGCAGTTACCGGCCTGGGCACCATTAACCCGCTGGGGGTTGATGTGGCCCAAACTTGGGCCGGCGCGCGCGCGGGGAAATGTGCCATTAGCGCCCTTGAGGCTCCTTGGGTGGATGAGTATGGCTTGGCTGTGCGCGTGGCCGGGCAGTTGCCGGTTCCCCCTAGCGAGCTGCTTTCTGCGCGCGAGGTGCGGCGCTTAGATCCGGCCACCCAGTGCGCTTTGATTGCTGCCCGTCAGGCTTGGGCGCAGGCTTTTGGGCCGACGGCGCAGGTAGAGCCCGAGCGTTTAGCGGTTAGCTTCTCCCCCGGCATGGGCTGCGTAACTACGGTTATGGAGGCTTGGGATACTTTGCGCACTAAGGGTCCGCGTAGGGTTGCCCCCACTACTGTGCCGGCGCTAATGCCTAATGCCCCTGCGGCCACATTAGCTATGGAGTTTACGGCCCGCGCAGGCGCCCACGCCCCGGTTTCGGCTTGTGCTTCAGGGGCGGAGGCCATTAGTTATGGCGCTGATTTGATTCGTTTAGGTAGGGCCGACGTGGTTGTTTCCGGTGGCTGCGACGACGCCCTGCACCCGCTGACAGTGGCAGCCTTTGCGGCCATGCGGGCGCTGTCTACTAACCCTGACCCGGCTGGGGCTTGCAGGCCTTTTGCTAGCGACCGTGACGGTTTTGTGCTGGGTCAGGGCGCGGGCGCGCTGGTGCTTGAAGCTGAGTCTTACGCCAAGGCGCGTGGGGCTAAGATTTTGGCTTACCTTGATGGCAGCGCAGTTACCTGCGATGCCTACGATGTGGCGCGTCCGATGGCTGATGGACACTGTCAAGAGCAGGCTTTACGCCAGGCTATTGCTCAGGCCGGTATTAGCCCCGAGCAGGTGGGACACGTTAACGCCCACGCTACTTCCACCCCGGCCGGGGACGGCATTGAGGCCGCTATGCTGGCACGGGTTGTTCCCCAGGCGGCGGTTAGCGCCACTAAATCTATGACCGGTCACCTGCTGGGTGGGGCTGGTGGGCTCGAAGCGGTGCTGACGGTTTTGGCATTGGCCGAGCAGTGGGCTCCTCCCACGCTTATGCCAGGTGAGTTAGAAGCGCAAACTGACATCGACGTCGTCGGGCCCCAGGGGCGCCAGCTAAAGACCCAGGCCGCTGCCTCAACCTCCTTTGGCTTTGGCGGGCACAACGTGGCCTTGGTGTTCACCGCCGCCTAAAGCAAAGGAAAACCGCGCCCAATGGACGCGGCGGGAGGGAACTTAAAGGGGGGTTGGAGAGTTTAGGCAAACTTGTGTAGCCAGCGCACCGAAACGTCAGCGCCCGCGTAGCGGAAGGGCTCCAGCTCGTCATCCCAAGCCTGACCCAGGGCCAGGTCTAGTTGACGGCGCATCTGTTCGGGGTCGCCAGCCTCAAGGGCAGCGCGGATACGGTTTTCGGGGACCACAATGTTTCCATGCACATCCATCTGCGCGTGGAAAATCCCCAGGTCGGGCGTGTGCGACCAGCGCGAACCGTCGTGACCTAAGGTGGCTTCCTCAGTTATTTCATAACGCAGATTAGCCCAGCCACGCATTGCCGAAGCCAGCAGCGCCCCAGTACCAACGGGACCTACCCATGAATACTCGGTACGCAGCACACCTGGAGTAGCTTTTTGAACACCCCATTCCAAGTGCACCTCAGTTTTCAATACGTCTTCTAGCATCCACTGCACGTGTGGGCACAAAGCCCTGGGTGCAGAGTGCACGAAAACTACACCGCGGGTGTAACCAACAGCCACGACGAAACACCTCCTGAGTGGTTTTTAGCTCGTCTTCCCCTACGTCTAAAAACATCGTGTCGAGCCGAGAGTGTGTGGATCACCTAGCGGCGTTATACGCACGTTATGTATAACGCGAAGTTTATACCAATAGGCCGCCCACGTCATCGTTAACTAGACAATGATTTAATTAATTGTATGTTCGCTTGGTTGCATCCGGCCCCAAAGTTGCCCACCCCGATCCATCAGGCCTTTAGTGCCGATAAGTTACTTGCCGCTTACCGCCTAGAAGGCGACGACGACGCCTGGCTGGTGGCCGCTAAGTCCGGCCTGGTACGTGTAGCTAGCGACGGGACCAAAACCCCGCTTTGCGCCTGGGATGAGGTAGAGCGGGCCGCGTGGGATGGCCAGGAGCGCAAATTCACCATCAACCCCATTAACGCCTGCCCCACCCAGTGCGTACTAGCCGAGCCCGCCAATAAGGGCGAGCGTGAGCGGCTTGATCAATTGGCGCGCACTTTAAGGCAGCAAGTCGAGCGCGCCATTGTGGTGCGCCGCGACAACGTACCCCTTGGCGGTGGGGCGCTAGCCACTATCACTATCCGTCGTCGCAGCGATGATTCACTGTATTGCCTGTCTTTAATTGAGGCCGATGCATCCCTTAACGAGGAGCAATTGGCGGCCCTAAAGCAGGCAGAAACCCAAACTAAACTTAGTGTGGGCCTGACCACACAAGAAGATTAGCGCGGAATTTCAAGGAAAAGCCACCTTTGCACCGATTAGACATGCGTGGGCAGGCTTGATAAAGTTTCTTCCTGCGCGAGCAATTCCTGCGTAGCTCAACGGCAGAGCATCCGACTGTTAATCGGACGGTTACTGGTTCGAATCCAGTCGCAGGAGCCAGCACCCCGGAGGCAAAGCCTCCGGGGTTTTTGTTTACCTAAACCAGCCCGGCGCCGCCGTCGAGCGCAAAACAAAACCCCGCCTGCCACCCAAAACGGGCCGACAAGCGGGGCATAAGCTTAAGCGCTTTAGATGGGGCTGGTGGTGTAAACCACGGTCCCCCACGGGCTGGTAACTGTCACGCGGTAAATTACCTTGGCACTAATGCGCTTGGGGAAAGTAGCCGGCAGACGCGAAGGCCAGAACAGGTCAAAGGTAACCGCACTGGCGCCGTCGTTAGGCGAAGTGAAGTTCTGGTTGAGCTGCAAAGTCAAATCCCACTTAGTGCGGCCATTAGCGCCCTTAGAGCGCACCCCAAACCAGTGATTACCATCCGAAGTGGAGCGAGTCCCCTGCACCACCGAATACCAGCCCTGGTCACGCATAACTAGCGAAGGCCAAGCCGGGTTAGCAGCCGTGCCGCGAGTGTAACGCGTACCCCTGGGCACATCCTCCTGGCTAATGCGGGCCACATCAGCATACTCATCCGAACCGGGAGACGAAGTATCACCAATGTTTTCAATCACCACATGGATCTGCTGGCCCTTACCAACCTGCTCGTAGTAGCCACTCTTACTGGCCGGAGCAGGCGTTAGCTTGCCGGTACCCTTCTGGGCTGAACCCAGCGTAGAAGCCGCCGTGGCATTAGTCACTACCAGCGTATTTGAGCCGGTTTTAGTGGCGGTGGGGTAAATAATCCACGGCTGGTAGTGCTTATCGGTACCGGTAGTTTTACCCTGACCAACATCAGAGAAAGTGTTAGACCACAGCACAGCCACCACCTGGCCAGCCTGCTTATCAGCAGAAACCGCCAGAGCCGGGGCCGCTGAGGTAGCAATCAAAGCCGGCGCACTCCAAAGCGCCGCGCGCGTTACATTACGGCGTGAAACCTGCATATGAACCTTTAGGGTTGATGGGAACTTAAACCTTACGAGCAGGCCGTTTAGGGGGATGACCTAGCTATGAAGGGCGCTTTAAGCGCTAACCGGGATAGTTTATACCGTTCCTTAAGCCGTGAGACAATAGGCCCATGGCTTACCGCGATATCCGTATTATTGGAGACCCCGTACTACGCACTGAATGCGACTGGATCACTGACATCAACGACACTGTTAAGCAGCTCGTTGAAGATCTACTAGAAACCGTTGATGACGAAGGCCGCGCCGGCCTGGCCGCTAACCAGATTGGTGTGGGGCTGCGTGCTTTCTCTTGGAACATCGACGGCGAAATCGGTTACGTCCTCAACCCCAAGCTAGTGGAAGTTTCCAAGGACGAGTACCAGGACGGCGACGAAGGCTGCCTGTCCGTGCCCGGCCTATGGTTCCCCACTGAGCGCGCCTGGTATGCCCGCGTGGAGGGCATCGACCTGGACGGCAAGCCGGTAGTGGTTGAGGGTGAAGAGCTCATGGCCCGCTGCCTGCAGCACGAAACCGACCACCTTGAAGGCAAGCTTTACATTGACCGCCTAGAGCGCAAGTACCGCGTGCAGGCTATGCGCCAGCTGCGCGAAAAGGGCCTATAAAAGAGCCGGTAAACCCCAATAACCCTAACGGTCATGGTGGAAAAGCTGGCGACGCTGCGTTTCCAGCTCCACGATCTGCGTAAACACTTGGCGATATTCAGGATCGTCCAGGGCCATACGGCGCTGGCGTGAACGCAGATCGGCCAAACGGCGGTTAAAAGACATCTCCCCTGCCGAGCGCAGTACCCCGGCACCATAGTTGATCTGCCCAGCGACGTCGTCGTTTTTAGCAGAAACCGGCAGGGGGGCCACCGCCAACTCAGTGAGCAAAGAATCAATTATTTGCGGGGTGAACTCGCGCACCTGCGCCCCCCACTGTTGCAGGGCTTGGCGCTCGCGTTCAGCCTCAGGTAGGCCCGGGTGGGCGGCGCTAATTTCGCGGGCAATTTCGGTGTATTTGGCGTAGCCGCCGGCAGCCATGATGGCGTCAAACACGGCGCGGTAACTGGGTAGGTCAAATAGTTCCCGAGTCCAGTTATCTACCCCGGCTTGGGCGGCCAGTTGGGGCAGTTGCAGGGCTACCTCTAGGGTTTGGCGCTGTAGGCGCAGTAGTGGGTCCGCTTCTATGGCCCGACGCCGTGCCTCGCTAGCGCTGGCAGCTTCCGTCGCCCCGGGGACAGTGCGTTCACCATTGGGGCCTATCCCGCGCCGCCCGGCGGCGCGCACGGCTCCAGCTACTTCAGCTTCACGCATCCCCAGCCAGCCGGCCAGGGAGCGAGTGTATTCGCTGCGCAGGGCGCGGTCACGGATCCCGGCCACCACCGGAGCGGCGGCGCGCAAACCGTTAACCCGCCCTTCAGCGGTTGCTAGATCAACGTTTTTAAGGGCGTTGCGGATAACGAACTCAAACAGTGGCTTGCGCCCGGCCACCAGGGCTTTAACTGCCTCATCGCCGCGCGCTAGGCGCAGCTCGCACGGGTCCATGCCGCCTTGAGAGACAGCCACGAAAGTTTGGGCAGCGAAATGCTGGTCTTCACCAAAAGCACGCAGGGCGGCTTTTTGCCCGGCGGCGTCGCCGTCGAAGGTGAAAACCACTTCCCCACCCCGGGCCCCGCCTGAGCGCAGCAGTACCCCGGCGGCTGGGTCAGCCGAGTCGCCAATTAGGCGCCGGGCAATGCGTACGTGGCCTTCCCCAAATGCGGTGCCGCAGGTGGCCACAGCGGTCTCAACCCCGGCCAGCTGGGCGGCCATCACGTCTGTGTAGCCCTCAACCACCACGATCTGGTGAGTGGAGGCGATAGCTTTTTTAGCCAGGTCTAGCCCGTAAAGCACCTGGTTTTTCTTGTATAAAACAGTTTCGGGAGTGTTTAGGTATTTGGGGCCTTCATCATCGTCATAGAGTTTGCGGGCCCCAAAGCCCACAGTGACCCCGGTAATGTCGCGGATAGGCCAGATCAGGCGGCCTCTAAAACGGTCATAGACGCCGCGTTTACCGGGGGTGCACAGACCCGAGTCGGTGAGTTCAGCTTCGGTGTAACCCAGTGAGCGCAGGTGGCGGGCCAGGTTGTCCCAGCCTTTAGGGGCGTAGCCAATCCCGAAACGCTCAGCCACCTGACGGTCAAAGGCGCGCTGACCTAAAAATTGGCGGGCAGCGGCGGCTTCTGGACTGGTTAGTTGACTGCGGTAGAAGGCTTCAGCAGCGCGATTAGCAGCCACTAGACGCTGTCTGGTGCCGGGTTCAATGGCGTTAGTGGGGGCGCTGCCTTCCTCATAGCGCAGGCTCACCCCGGTTTGAGCCGCCAACTGCTCAACTGCCTCAGCGAAGGTCAGGTGGTTAATTTTCTCAACGAAGGTGATTACATCTCCACCTTCACCGCAACCAAAGCAGTGGAAGAAACCAGCCTGCGGACGCACATGGAAGGAGGGGGTCTTTTCGTCATGGAAAGGACACAGTCCTTTTAGTGAGCCCACCCCGGCACTTTTGAGCGTGACGTGCTGGCCCACGATCTCTTCAATGTTTGCCCGTGAGCGGACCTCATCAATGTCTTCACGTAGGATCTTGCCAGCCACGGGCCCATACTATCGGGTTTTAGCTAGCCTGATTTTTAACTTCCCTGGCGGGTTAAATCTGGCTAAACCAGCCGCAGTAACGCGCATGCCAGGCCCGCGCTGAGTTGTCGGTTAGCGAGGCGAGTTGATCCACAATTACGCGTTTGCGGGCACTGTCGCTGGTGTCAGCTCGCCAGTCAGCGCGAAACACCGGGTCAAGTAGCTTTTCGCCGCCTTCTTCCATGGCCTGGGCCAGGTCAAAAAGGATGGTGCGCTGACGCAGGTAGGTGGGTTCATGTTCACGTGGTGCCATTACGTAACGCACGGCGGCGCCTTTAAGGATCATGATTTCAGCTTGAATTTCGCGCGGTACCACTAGATCGGCGGCGTAGCGGGTAAGCGCCCCGGCCCCGTAGCACTGGCGCGTGGCCAGCACGGTGGCATCTACAAAGCGGCCAATGAGCTGGGAGCTCATGGTTTTAAGGGCGGCTTGGTCAACGCGTGAATGGTCGTAGCTAGACAGCTAGTAGGAGCTGTTGCGCAGGCGGTGCCAGGCCTGGCCTAGCTCATCGGCACTAAAGTCAGGGTGATACCAGGAAAGCGTGGAGTTAATTAATCCCTCCAGCTCGCTGTCTTTATCTGCCCCTACCGGATCCATAGCCCCTAAGCTGATGGCATCTTCCACGTCATGCACCGAGTAGGCGATGTCGTCTGAAAGATCCATGATTTGGGCTTCGATGCAGCGTTTGAAGGTGGGGGCACCTTGACGCATCCAGGCCGCGATATCGGCGTCGTCGCTATAAAAGCAGTATTTGCGGGCGCTTTTACCCTCTTCTCCCCCAGGCCCGGCACCTTTAGCCCAAGGATATTTGGCGGTGGCATCCAAGCTGGCGCGGGTCAGGTTTAGGCCCAGGCTGCGCCCATCGGGGGCGATCACTTTAGGCTCTAGGCGGGTAAGTAGGCGCAAAGTTTGGGCGTTGCCTTCAAATCCGCCAATGTCGGCGGCAATTATATCTAGGGCTTTTTCGCCGTTGTGACCGTAAGCAGGGTGGCCCAGATCGTGGCTGAGGCAGGCGGTGTCCACCACGTCCGGGTCGCAGCCCATTTCACCGGCTAGGGCGCGGCCTACCTGGGCTACTTCCAGTGAGTGGGTTAGGCGGGTGCGCACGAAATCGTCACTGGTAGGGCCAAGCACCTGGGTTTTGGCGCCCAGGCGGCGCAGGCCTGAAGAGTGCAGCACGCGGGCACGGTCACGTTCAAAGGCGGTGCGCTCAGCCGACTTGCTGGCTTCAGGCAGGTAGCGCTCACAATCATGCGACCTATAAGCACCAGTTATAAATTCCATAAGTTTTCCTTTTTAGCGCGACCAAGCCTGCGCTAGACGCTGTCCAATTTGCTCAAGTCCCTGGGCTACCTGCTCACTACTAGCCTGCCACCAGGGGGTATCTAGTACCTCATCAAGCGTGTGCAGGCGGGTTATGCCAGCTTCAGCCAGCTCACTGCGCCCCAACAGGCCCTGCCCTAGCAGCGCCACTACCGGCACCCCATGCTCAAGCCCGGCTTGTCCCACAGTTTCTAGGGGGCTGCCTGCGACGACGTCGAAGGCCTGCCCATAGCCGGTAACTAGCAGTTGCGCTTGGCTCGCTAGCTGCACCAAGCCGGTGGCCTGGGCGTAATAGTTGCCGGCCAAAACCAAATTAGCTCCCAGGGCCGCCAAAATTAGGCTCACGCCTCCAAGCGCGCCGCTACCCCAAGCGCTGGGCGTTAAACGCGGGCCTTGAGTTAGCAGCTGGCGCCTATGGGCTGGGCGAGCCGCCTCTAATTGGCGCACGCACTGGGCGCTAGCGGCTCCCGCGCGGCGATCAATTTCCTGCACCTTGACAGCGTCTAGATCTGTTAGTGCGCTTAGGTTAGCCCCGGCCCCGCTTAAACCAGACAGGGCCATGGCGTCACTTAAAGCCACAATCAGCTGGTATGGCGCGGTTAGCTGCCAAGCCGCCTGCGCCCCACCCAGGGCCTGCAAGAACCCGGCGCCGCCGTCGTGAATAGCGCTGCGGCAGGCCCCCACCACCACGGTTGAGCCCGCCGGAAGCTGCTCTAAAGCCTGCTTAAAAGCAAGCCCTAAAGCAAAAGTGGAGCCACTGGCAGCTTGAAGGCCGGCCTGGTGAGTATCAGCTGGCAGTGAGCACAGGCGCGCTAGATCAACGTAATGCTGGCCTTGGGCGGCTACCACCGGCCCATAGGCGCCAGATTCCACCGCCATGTCGGGCTGGCCGGCCAGATCAAGGCGGTCGCCTGGGCGCTTAGATAGCCAGCCCCGAGCCAAACAATCAGCTACCCAAGCGGCACTATAAGAGCCTGCAACCAGGGGCACTCCCCCGGGCTCGTAAGCATACGAGCCCGGGGCTAGCACTACGCGCATAGCTCAGTCTTCAAGCGCGCCACCTAGTCGCGCCAGTAGCAGAGCCTGAGCCAACACAATGTGTTCCAGCTCCCCTAGGTGCATGGATTCGTTAGCGCTGTGAGCGCGCGAGTCAGGGTCCTCAATGCCGGTCACTAGCACCTGGGCCTGCGGGAATACTTCGCGCAGGTCAGAGATGAAGGGAATCGAGCCACCCTGACCGATCTTTACCGCACCGGTCTGCCAGGAAGCAGCCAGGGACTCCATAGCGTCCACGGTAGCTTCGCTGTCGCCGTCGGCCTTGAAAGGCTGACCCAGCTCACGGTTAGAAACCGTCACCTGAGCCCCAAAAGGAGCGTGCTCAAGCAGGTGAGCCTCTAGCGCGGCGTGGGCTTCACGTGGGTCCTGGCCAGGGGCGATACGCATTGAAATGCGGGCGCTAGCGCTGGGGGTGAGGGTGTTGGAAGACTGGGCGATTGAGGGGGTGTCAATGCCGATCACAGTGATGGAGGGCTTGGTCCACACGCGAGCGGTTAGATCGCCGGCGCCCATCAGCTGCACGCCTTCAAGTAGGCCAGCATCAGCGCGGAAATCTTCCTCAGGGTAGAAGGGGAAGTCCGGGTCTGCCTGGCTCTGGCTGACCAGGCCCTTAACGGCCACGTCACCAGAGGCATCGTGTAGCGAAGCCAGTAGGCGGATCAGGGTGGTGGTGGCGTCAGGAACCGGCCCACCAAACTGGCCCGAGTGTAGACCGTGGTCCAAGGTGGTGACGGTGACGTCGCTTTGTACCACGCCACGTAGCGAGGTGGTCAGGGCGGGCGTGCCCACCTTCCAGTTGGAGGAGTCAGCCACCACGATCACGTCGGCTTCTAGACGCTCACGGTAGGTGTTTAGGAAGTTAACGAATGAGGGGCTACCAACTTCTTCTTCACCCTCAATGTAAACGGTGACGTTTACCGGCAGCTCGCCTAGGGCTTTGAGGGCCCGCAGTGACTCAACGTGGGTGATTACGCCGGCGCCGTCGTCAGCAGTGCCGCGCCCGTAGAGACGGTCCCCGCGACGCTCAGCCTTGAAGGGGTCGGCCTGGTCCCAGCCGGTCTGGCCTGCTGCCGGCTGTACGTCGTGGTGGGCGTATAGCAGTACGCGGGGGGCTCCGGCGGGTCCTTCAAAGTGGGCGACGACGGCGTCCTGGCCCTTTACGCCGCTTTCGGTGGGTGCAGAAAGGATCTCCACCTGGCCGCCTAGCTGCTCAAATAGGCCTGCCACGTGCTCAGCGCTGCGACGTACCTGAGCTAGGTCATGGCCGGTAAAAGCCACAGAAGGGATGGCTACCAGCTCGGTTAGTTCATCAATAATCTCCGGCATAGACTGCGAAATTTGCTTGCGGAGTGCTTCAGTTGTTGCCATAACTTCAGGGTATCGCGTCAAGCGGCTAATCTAAGCATGTGAAGTGGTTTAAGAAGTCCGAGCCGGAGCCTGAAAAAAGCACCCCGGCGGTAGAAGCCAAGCCCGTGCGTGGCCGGGGCCCCAAGGGACACCCTACCCCCAAACGTAGCCAGTCTGAGGCCCGTAACCTCAGGCCCTTAGTTCCTGCTGACCGCAAAGCTGCGGATAAGGCTTCTCGTGAGCAAAAGCGCGCCGAACAGCAGCACGCCTATGAGCGCATGATGGCCGGTGATGAACGCTATTTCCGCACCCGCGACCGGGGCCCGCTAGCAGGCTATATTCGCGACTACATCGACGCGCGTTACTCCATTGGCGAGATTTTTGTGCCGCTATCTTTCGCGATCCTAATTGCCCTGTTGGTGATCGGTCAGGGCGGCACCCGCGCCACCATGACTTCTTTTGTGGTGCTGATGTCTATTTACATCATGTTCGTGCTGGCGATCATTGATGCCCTGGTGGTTTGGTTCATTGTGCGCCACAAGCTAGCCAAGAAGTACCCGGACAAGCACCTGCCTTGGAGCTATGTGTTCTATGTTTTTGGCCGCTGCTTCCAGTTCCGCTCTTGGCGTCAGCCCAAGCCGCGTGTAAAGCGCCGCCAGTTCCCCAAGTAAATCGAAAACTGCGTGAGGCCCGCTTAAAGCGGGCCTCACGTTTTTTAGTTGCAACCAGCGCCTGCCAGCAGCCGCCAGGGGGCAGCTAGCTTCCTGGCAAACGCCACAGCAAGCGCCACGGCAGGCGCCGTCGCGCTAAACCAGCAGCTGCGCCGGCGCTAGGGCACTTATGCTTAGGCGCTCAGGGCGCGGTTGATGCGTCCAGGCCAAGCCGGGCCGCCGTAAATGAAAGCGCTGTAGGCCTGCAGCAGGTTAGCCCCAGCCGCCAGCATGTCGCGGCCATCTTGAATGGAGGAAATTCCCCCCACCCCAATAATGGTGGGCTCAGGGCCTAGCTTTTCGCGCAGGCGGCGCACTACCGCCAGGGCGCGCGGACGCAGCGGGGCGCCAGACAGGCCCCCCTCCCCCAGGTTGTGGGCAATAGTGGTGTTAGTAGCCACCACGCCGTCGAGCTTAAGCTCAAGGACCAACGCAGCTACGGCGTCGACGTCCTCATCAGCCAAATCGGGGGCGATCTTAACGAACAGCGGCACGTGACGGCCGGCTGCCTTATCAGCCGCCTGGCCCACAGCGGTGAGGATGGGACGCAAGCTATCTACGCTCTGCAGGTTACGCAGCCCCGGAGTGTTGGGGCTGGAGACGTTAACCACCAGGTAGTCGGCCCAACGCGCCACGGCCCGCGCCGAGTACACATAGTCAGCTACCGCATCTTCCAGCGGCGTCACCTTAGTTTTACCAATATTGGCGCCCACAATAATGGAGCGACCGCGCTTAGTTGAGCGCAGTTTACGTAGCGTAGCTGCCGCCTCATCGGCGCCAGAGTTGTTAAAGCCCATCTTGTTACGCACTGCGCGCACATCCGGGTAGCGCCATAGTCGCGGCGCCTCATTGCCCGGCTGGGCCTTAGCGGTAAACGTACCTACCTCAACAAAACCAAAGCCCAGCATGTCCATGCCGGCAACGGTTTTGCCTTCTTTATCCATACCCGCTGCTAGGCCCAGCACCCCGGGCACAGGCCGGGCAAAGGGGCCGCTAATAGTGGGACGACGACGCCCGGGCAGGTAACCCCAAGTGCCACGCAAAAGGTCAGATACTAGCGGCACGGCTGCAGCTACCTGCAAGCCTTTGATAGTTAGGTCGTGGATTTTTTCCGGATCAGTGTGGGTTAAGACGCTTTTATAGAGCAGGTTATAAAGCACGTGTTCAGGCTACCGCAAAGCTAAGCGAGTCTGTAGATGTGTGGGAAGCTATGACTATGACGCAAACTCTCATCATCGCGCTGAGCGCCCTGGCTATCATCGCGTTATCTGAACCTTTAAGCGAGAAACTGCGCCTGGCTACGCCCGTCATCTTGTTGGTGGTTGGGGGCGCTTTAAGTTTTCTGCCTCAGTTTGCCGGATTTGAAGTGGATCCGGATTTAATTATTGAAGTAATTTTGCCGCCGCTGCTGTTTGCTACTGCAGTTAATACCCCGGTGCAGGATTTTCGCCGTAACCTAAGCGCAATCACTTCGCTGGCTTTTTTGCTGGTGATTGCTTCTACGGTGGCGCTGGGCTTTGTTCTTAATGCCATCATACCGGGCCTGGGATTGCCAATTGGTATGGCCATGGGTGCGGTTATGAGCCCCACGGATGCCGTGGCCACCACTATCGTTAAAAGCCAGGGTGTGCAGCGGCGTATTGTCACAATTTTGGAGGGTGAAGGTCTAATTAACGACGCCTCCGCACTGGTGCTGTTGCGTAGTGCGTTAGGGGCTGTGGCCGGCTCAGTTAGCCTGCTGAGCATAACCCAGTCACTGGTGTGGTCAGTTGTGGGCGCACTGGTAGTGGGCATGATCGTGGGACACTTGACGCTCTGGCTGCGCTCACACATTGGGGACGCCCGGGCGGCCACGATTTTGAGTTTCATTGTGCCTTTTGCGGCTTCTATCCCCGCTGAAGAGATACACTCTTCCGGCCTGGTGGCAGCGGTGGTGGCCGGGCTGGTTACCTCCTACCACCACGACAATAAACTCAGCCCTGCCCAGCGCATGATCTCAAATAACTCGTGGCAAACCTTTGGGTTGATTTTTGAGTCTTTAGTGTTCTTGCTGATGGGCTTGCAACTGAACAATATTTTGAGTTCATTTAAAGATTCCGGTTACGAGCTTTCACTAGCTTTTAAAGCTGCAATTATTTCTTTGCTAGTAGTCACGATTATGCGCACATTAGTGGTTTTTGCTACCACCTATTATGCGCGTTTTCGTGCCCGGGATTTGATTTCTAAGCGCGCCCACTTAGATTCTTGGGAGCTGATTCTTGATGAGGTCGACGACGGACAGCTGCCTGAGGGGTTACCTTACGGCCCTCAGTTGCCAAACTTGGTACGCCGCCGCACCCCCACTTCTCAGCAGCGTTTAGAGCGGATTCGTATGCGTTTGGACCGACGCCGCGCGGATATGCAGTATTACGAGGAAGCTCACCTGGGCTACCGTGAGGGCCTAACTATGGTGTGGGCTGGTATGCGCGGGGCCGTTACTTTGGCTGCGGCGCAAACTTTCCCACTATCGACGCCGAACCGTAATTTCCTGATGTTTACCGCCTTTTTAGTGGCGGCTATTTCGTTGATTATTCAAGGCGGCACCCTAGCAGCTTTTATCCGCTGGATTAAGCCTGACAGCGCTGGCGGCTATGCCCCAGATGAACTTGACGCTGTCTACCAGCTTATTGAGGTAGCTAAGGAAAGCGTGGACATGCCCGAGGAGCTAACACGGATTATTGGTCCCTGTGACTCCCACACGGTTGCCGCCAAGCTACGTAAATGGAACGCACACCGCATTGAGGATCCGCTGGTGGCCTTGGAAGTGCGTATTTTGATGTGCAAATACCAGCTTGAAGTGCACCGCGCTGAACGCGAGGCCTTAGTTGAGCAAAACCGCAAGGGCACAATTACTTCTGACGTTTATCGCCTTACTTTGAAGCTAATTGATGGCTCTGAAATGCGCGTTGAAACTCAGCTAAATATGGCCCAAGGCGGCATGAACCGAATCCTTGAGGATGAGGAAAACAGCCTGGCTGAAGACAACCGCTCCTACGACTAATTAGTTAGCGTTTGACTGCCCTGCCAGGGTTCGGTAAGCGCTTATCAGCTGAGTTAGTAGAACCTGTCGTACGTTTACGACCTAACTCAGCTAAAACATCAGCCTTGGCGTGCAGTTGTTTTCCAGCCTGAACAGGTTGCTTGATAGACGACTTTTCCTGCATCAGTACAGGCTCTATGCGCGGAATTGAAATTACCTCAAAAACTGGCACAAGCAAATCAGGCACTGGTTTATACGATCCAAGATCTGGCCCCGATAACATACTAGCTTGATTCCATTGCTGTGGTGAAACACGTTTGAAGTCAAAAGTGAATTGTGACTGTTGCGCAACATGTTCCATAAATACTTTAGAACTGCGCCCATTTCCTTCTCTAAATGGATGGGCTTGATTTATGTATGCAAATACCTCAGCACTGACTTGTGCAAAATCGCTATGATTAAGACTACTCCAGTCGATTTCTTGGATAAGTTGCTTTGCGTCACCCAAATATCTATCTATTTGCCCCGCATGAACGTCAGCGAAAGAGGATACACCTTTGAAAATATTGACACAGCGATATTGACCAGCCCATTCATATACATCCTGAAATAAATAGCTATGGATAGCACATAGGTGCACAGCATCATAGGTGTGAGGTATATAAACTTTACCACTCACGAGCTCATAGTAATTTATATCAGTTTCTGTGTACTCCAATCGCGCCAATATTTCAGCATTACGTTCACCATAAAGATTGCGCAGTGTGCCTTGCCTAGTAGCTGTGTCATAAGTTTCTGGATAGAAGTAGGATTCCCAAGTCTCATAACACATATGACTACCCCCTATCTAGGCTGTGCCACGCCTGGCAGCGGCATGAGCCCGGCGGCGATATTCGTCTTTATCAATCGCCCCGCGCACATAGTCAGTCAGATTTTCTACGTCTTCACGTGTATGTTGCACGCCTTCATGCCAGCTAGCAGCTAAAGCTTGCATGACAGCCCTGTGCTGAGCCTGATCAAGCTGGGCAAACAGCTCTGGCCAGCGCTTATCAAGATCAAGTGTTTCAGCCATTACGTCCTCTTCCCTTAACTTGCCCATCATTTTAGTAATACAAACTACGAGTGGCTTTCCTGAAACTACAAAGGGGCGTTTAGCATTTCGCTAAACGCCCCTAATTGCTTGGCTCAGGCTTATACGTTAAAGCCTAAAGCTCGTAGCTGTTCACGCCCCTCGGGGGTGATCTTGTCCGGGCCCCACGGCGGCAGCCAAACCCACTGCACCCGTACGTCGTCGGAAAGGTGATCTAGCACCTGGCGGGCCTGCTCCTCAATCACATCGGTGAGCGGGCAGGCAGCCGAGGTAAGCGTCATATCCAGGGTGATCTCGTTGCTAGAACCAATCTCCACCCCGTAAAGCAGACCCAAATCCACCACGTTAATGCCCAGCTCCGGATCAATCACGTCACGCAGGCACTCTTCGACGTCGGCCACGTCAAAGCTGCCCGGCTCAGCGCGCGGGGCAAAAGCGTTATCAGCCGCTAGTCGGGCTGCACTTTGGCCATCAAGCTGAGCCTGGGAGGCGGCCTTAACCTCCTCCTGACTAGCCACACGCGGGGTGTAGCTAGCAGCCATAGGGTTGTCGCTCATCTACTAACTCCTTTATTCGTCACAGTGAGCAGCACTGGCACTGCCACTAGCAACCTGGTTTTCGCCGTTAACTACTGCTTTAGCTACCGCGTCTTTTAAAGCCATCCAGCCCAGCAGGGCGCACTTAACCCGGTTGGGGTATTTAGACACGCCCTCGAAAGCTGCGCCGTCGTCAAGCGCATCCAAAACCGCGTCATCCACCCCCTGGCCGCGCGAATGCATCAGGGCGTCAAAGTCTTCCTCTAGTTCACGCACCTGCTCTAGGTTTTTACCCACCACCAGATCGTTCATCACGGATATGGAGGCCTGCGAAATTGAGCAGCCGCTGCCCTGCCAACCCAGCTCGGCCAGGGTCTGGCCCTCTAGGCGCACCTGTAGCTGCACCTCATCGCCGCAGGTGGGGTTGACCTGGAAAGAGTCACCCTGGGGTGCCTCCAGTAGGCCCTGACCGTGGCGTTCACGCGAGTGGTCGAGGATAACTTGCTGGTAAAGCTGATCTAGTTCATTCATAAGCGACCTAGCGGTTGAAATACTTACGTACGTTTTGTAGCGCGTCGAGGAATTGACACACGTCTGCGGGCGTGGAGTATACCCCCAGCGAGACGCGGGCGGAGGCGCGCAGCCCGAAGTGGGCGTGGATCGGCTGAGCGCAGTGGTGACCAGTACGTACCGCCACCCCGCTGGCATCTAGCACCTGGCCGACGTCGTGAGGGTGTACTCCCTCCACTTCAAAGGCCACTACCCCCAGGCGCTGAGTGGTGTTGGCGGGGCCCAGTAGACGCACGCCTTCAACCTGGTTCATGCCTTCAAGTAGCTGGCCGGTGAGCTCATGCTCGTTAAGCATGGAGCGTGACAGGTCAAGTTCACGCAGGTAATCGACGGCGCTGTGCCAGCCGGCGGCCTGCGCGAGCGGCTGGGTGCCCGCCTCAAACCGGGCCGGCGGGGCCATGTAGGTGGAGCGCTCCATGTCCACCAGCTCAATCATGGAGCCGCCGCTGAGCACCGGGGGCAGGCTGTAAAGCAGCTCCTCGGTGGCCACCAGCGCCCCAATACCGGTGGGGCCCAGCATCTTGTGGGCTGACAGGCAGATCGCATCCACCCCGGCGCTAGCCAGCTGAGCGAAAGAAAGCGGCAGGTGAGCACTGGACTGGCAGGTGTCTAGCACCACCACGGGCTTGCGCTCCTGGGCGCGCACCGCCGCCAAAATGGGTTCCAGGTCAGTGATTGCGCCGGTTACATTAGAAACGTGGGTTAGCGCCACCACGCGGGTGCGGCTGTTAATAGCCTGGGCCAGTAGCGCCGGGTTGGTGTCAATGCGCCCGTCAGGGGTTAGTTCCAGCCAGCGTAGCTTCGCCCCGGTGCGTTGGGCCAGGATCTGCCAGGGCACCAGGTTGGCGTGGTGTTCGGCGGGGGTTACTAGGATTTCGTCGACGGCGCCCAGGTTTAGATCCAGCGGCCCGTCACCTCCCGCTACGCCTTGGGAGGCGTTACCAATGCCCAGCGCCACCAGGTTAATGGCTTCCGTGGCGTTTTTGGTGAATACCAGCTGCTGGGGGCGGGCATCTACAAAGCTGGCCACTGCGGCGCGGGCGTCATCCCAGGCGGCGGTGGCGCGGTCAGCCAGTTCATAGGTGGAGCGGCCTGCCGCGCCGTTGGAGCGCTCATAGAATTCGGTGACGGTGTCGATGACGCAGTTAGGTTTTTGGCTGGTGGCAGCGCTGTCCAGGTAGGCTAGGCGGCCACCATCACGGGCCGGGGTAGCCAGGGTCGGAAAATCGGCCACGATAGCTGCCAGCTCTGACTGGCTAAGCGCCACAGTGTCGTGGGCGGCGATACCAATTCCAGTTAATTGCGTCATGAGGATTCTTAACTTCTTAGGTCTATGCCCGCCGTAGCTTTAGGCTACGGCGGGCCGGTTATTTTGCGTATTTCTTAGCCGGTGGCGGCGTGGTTGGATAGCCCAGTTGGCCTATCCAACCACGCCAGCTTGGGGCTTTACGCCTACGCGCTGGCTAAGCAGCTAGTAGGTTACTTCAAGAAGCGGTCGTAGCCTTCTTCTTCAAGACGGTCGGCCAGCTCGGGGCCACCTTGCTCAGCTACGCGGCCGTTAACAAACACGTGTACGTAGTCAGGCTTGATGTAGCGCAGAATGCGGGTGTAGTGGGTGATCAGCAGGAAGCCGGCCTCGGACTCGCCATGTAGGCGGTTAACGCCCTCAGAAACGATACGTAGCGCGTCAACGTCCAGACCAGAGTCGGTTTCGTCAAGCACGGCAAAGCGCGGACGCAGCAGTTCCATCTGCAAGATTTCAAAGCGCTTCTTCTCACCACCGGAGAAGCCGGCGTTCACGTCACGCTGAGCGAAAGCGGGGTCCATACGTAGGCGCTCCATGGCGGCGTTAACTTCACCGATCCACTGGCGTACCTTGGGGGCCTGGCCATCCATGGCGGTCTTGGCGGTGCGCAGGAAGTTAGCCACGCTTACGCCGGGCACCTCCACGGGGTACTGCATGGCCAGGAACAGGCCGGCGCGGGCGCGCTCGTCTACGCTCATCTCCAGCAGGTTTTCGCCGTCGAGCAGTACTTCACCTTCGGTAACCTCATAGGCGGGGTGACCGGCAATGGAGTAAGCCAGGGTGGACTTACCTGAGCCGTTGGGGCCCATGATGGCGTGTACCTCGTTGGAGCCAACAGTTAGGTTTACGCCGCGCAGAATCTGCTTGGGGCCGTCGTTGGTTTCTACCTGTACGTGTAGGTTCTTGATTTCTAGGGTGCTCACGTCTTTTTCCTTAACTTATTTGATTGGCTCAGGCTTCCAGCAGCCCGTTGACTTCAAGTTCTGCTTCGATGGCGCTCATCAAGCGTTCTTCCACCTCGGGCACGGCAATTTCGGCCACGATCTCGTTGAAGAAGCCCAGCACCACCAGGCGGCGGGCCTCAATCTCGGGAATACCGCGAGCGCGCAGGTAGAACAGCTGCTCGTCGTCGAAACGGCCGGTGGCGCTGGCGTGACCGGCGCCTTCGATCTGGCCGTTTTCGATTTCCAGGTTGGGTACTGAGTCAGCCTTGGCCCCGGTGGTTAGTACCAGGTTGCGGTTGAGTTCGTAGGTGTCGGTGCCACGGGCGCGGCGGCCGATGAGGCAGTCGCCTACCCACACGGCGTGAGCGTCTTTACCCTGCAGGGCGCCCTTGTAGGTGACGCGTGAGTAGCAGTGGGGCTCGGTGTGGGCCACGTAGGGGCGGTGTTCTTGGTGCTGTCCGGCGTCGGTGAAGTACACGCCGTAGGCGTCGATGTGTCCGCCTTCGCCGCTAAAGCCCAGCTCGGGGCTGATGCGTACGTCACCACCCAGGGAGACCACTACGTGTTTGAGGGTGGCGTTGGCGCCTACCTCGACGCGGTGCTGGCTGGCGTGTAGGGCGTGGTCGTCCCATTCCTGGCTGGTGACCAGGGTTAGCTCGGCGTCGGGGGCTACGCTAACTTCGACGCCTTGGGTGTAGTAGGCCATGCCTTTGTGGGAGAGCACCACGGTGGCTTTGGAGCCAGTTTCAGCGATGATGCGTAGGTGTCCGGCGCTGGGGTGAGCGGCGGCGTCGTCGGCGTCTTTAGCCTGCCCGGTAATTTCCACTACCAGGGCTTCTTTAGGCTGGGCGCCGGCGTCGATGGTTACCACGGTGGCTTGGTTGAAGGCGTTCCAGGCTACTGCGGAGGCGCGGTCGCCGGGCTGGCCTACCTGGCCTAGGCGCTCATCGGTGCGCTCAACGTTTTGCACGCTGATGCCTTCAACCTGGTTGGTGGCTACCTTTACCTGGTCTTTGGCGGCGCTGACGGCCTCTAGGTCAAATAGTGGGGCAAAACGCTTGCGCGGGGTGAAGCGCCATTCTTCTTCCTTGGTGGGGATCGGGAAATCCGCTAGGTCGAAGGAGGTTTTGCGGTCTGCGCGGCTGGAGACGTAACGTGGGCCGCCGTGTGAGTGGGCCCCGACGAGCTTGGCTTGGGAATGGTCGGTTGCTAGGTTTTGACTCATTTTCTTCTCCTCGCGGTCAGCCGACCGAGTTTTCCATCTGTAGCTCGATTAGACGGTTGAGTTCCAGGGCGTATTCCATGGGTAGCTCACGGGCAATGGGCTCGACGAAGCCGCGCACGATGGTGGCCATGGCTTCGGTTTCGGTTAGCCCACGCTGCATCAGGTAGAACAGCTGGTCTGCGCTTACCTTGGAGACGGTGGCTTCGTGGCCCATTTCTACCTCGTCGTTGCGTACGTCAACGTAGGGGTAGGTGTCTGAGCGGCTGATTTCGTCGATTAGTAGCGCGTCACAGAGCACGTTTGACTTGGAGTGATGCGCGTTGGGCATGATTTTTACCAGGCCACGGTAGGCGCTGCGTCCACCGTTACGGGAGATGGACTTAGAGACAATGTGGCTGGAGGTGTAGGGCGCCATGTGTACCATCTTGGCGCCGGTGTCTTGGTGCTGGTCTTCGCCGGCGAAGGCGATGGAGAGGGCTTCACCGCGCGCGTGGGGGCCGAGCAGGAACACTGCCGGGTACTTCATGTTGCGCTTGGAGCCGATGTTGCCGTCTACCCATTCCATGGTGGCGCCTTCTTCACAGGTGGCGCGCTGGGTGACTAGGTTGTAGACGTTGTTAGACCAGTTTTGGATAGTGGTGTAGCGAACGCGGGCGTTCTTTTTGACCACGATTTCCACGATGGCTGAGTGCAGCGAGTCGGTGGAGTAGATGGGGGCGGTGCAGCCTTCTACGTAGTGCACGTATGAGCCCTCGTCGGCGATGATTAGGGTGCGCTCGAACTGGCCCATGTTTTCGGTGTTGATACGGAAGTAGGCCTGTAGCGGGATTTCGACATGTACGCCCGGGGGCACGTAGATGAAGGAGCCACCTGACCATACGGCGGTGTTTAGGGCGGCGAACTTGTTGTCGCCGGCGGGAACTACCGTGCCGAAGTACTCCTTGAACAGCTCGGGGTACTTCTTTAGAGCGGTGTCGGTGTCGACGAAGATAACGCCCTGTTCTTCTAGGTCGCCACGGATCTGGTTGTAAACCACTTCAGATTCGTACTGCGCGGCCACACCGGCCACCAGACGCTCGTGTTCGGCCTGGGGGATGCCTAGACGGTCGTAGGTGTTTTTGATGTCTTCGGGTAGGTCGTCCCAGCTGTTGGTGGGACGCTCAGTGGAGCGCACGTAGTACTTGACCTGGTCCATGTCTAGCTGGGATAGGTCAATACCCCAGGTGGGCATGGGTTTGCGCTCAAAAATTTCGTATGCCTTCAGGCGGCGTTCGAGCATCCATTGCGGTTCTTGTTTGATGGCCGAGATGTCTCGTACCACCTGCTCGTCCAGTCCACGCTTGGCACTTTGGCCGGCGGCGTCTGAGTCATGCCACCCGTAGTCGTAGGACGTGGAGATAGACGCAATGATCTCCTCGTCGCTACGTTGTGCCTCATTCGTGGTACTTGTCATCGTTGTCCTTCCTTTTGCCTGCGTAAGTTGGCAGGCTCCTGTGGGTGCCTGATGGCCCTGGCGCGCACGGTAGGCATCGCTAGTGGCACATGGGTGGTGCACACGTGTTCTCCGCCCGCTAAGGTAGCCAGTCTTTGTACCGGCACCCCTAGTAGCCTGGAGAACGCAGCGGTCTCCGCGTCGCATAATTCATTAAATTTGCCGGCTACCTCACGTACTGGGCAGTGGCCTTGGCACAGTTGGACCGCAAAGGTACCGTCCCCGATTTCGCGAACGGTGGCTGCGTATCCGTCAGCGCTAAGTGCGTCTGCTAGGGCGCGTGCGCGTGCTGCCGGGTCTTTGCCTACACTCTCGACGACGCCGCTGTAGCGCCGCTCTAACTCTCGCCCGCGAGCTGCGGCAAAAGAATCTACCGCGTCTTCACCAGCGATTTGGGAGAGGTAGGAAAGGGCCCGACTAGCAAGTTCTGAGTAACCTTCTTGGAGGTTGGTGCGGGCGGCGGCAGTGGCTACATAGTGGCGTGCGGGGCGCCCGCGTCCACGCCTACCTGCCGCTAGGCGCTCGTGTACTTCAATCTGACCGGTGTTTTCTAGGGCAGTGATATGACGTCTAATCGCGGCTGGGGTTAGTGAAAGTACACGCGCGAGCTGGGCGGCTGTAATAGGCCCCTTCTCAACAATGAGATCAAGGACTTTAGCCCTAGTGCCGGCGTCGTCGCCGTAGTTCATTGGTCCTCCTTTACGCATCGCCCGCGACTAACTTAGGGATGCCACATATCCTGGTTGCTTCCAGCATACCTGGCACCGACAACAATAGCGAAGATTAGGCTTGCATAAATACTAAAACCAGTTTGTTGAGAGCGGAAACACGCCAACTTTGCTCAACCTAACTTAGGTTTACCTGCACGCTTTCGCGCTTTAGCCACTCCCCCAGACCAATTCAAACCCAAGTTGAACACTTGGCCACATTTGGCCAGTAGCGAGCGTAGCAGACAAGGACCTATGTCCCTAAATAAGTAGGGCTTACGCCACCACCTACCGGCAGGTGACGTAAGCCCAAAGAGCGGCTAATTAGACCGCACAAATCAGTGTTTAGACGGCAAAAGCTCAATCGCAGGACGCGGAGCCGCCATCGCATTAATAGGAGCCTGCGGATCGCGATAGCCCAAAGCAAAACCAGTAATCAGCTTGTAATGCTCAGGAATCTCAAACTCAGCCTCCACCGGGGAACGCCAAGTCGACAAAATCCCAATCGCACACGAATCAATCCCACGCGACTTAGCCGACAAGAACAAGGTTTGCAACATCAAACCCGCATCCATAGCCGACCAAGGCAGCATCTGTTCATGAACAAACACAAAACCCATCACCGGCGCATCAAAGGCAGTCACATTACGCCTATTAGCGGCGTCGCGCCCAGCATGATCAGAGCGCTCCACCCCATAAGCCCCATACAGCAGCTTAGCCACCTCAATCTGGGCCGGGCGCAGCTCACTGGGGTAAGGCTTCCACACCGGGAAATCCCCGTCAGGCAAATCCCCTCGCAGCGCCGCCTTAGCGCCAGCCATAGCTTTGTGATGCTGAATATCTAGCGTCTTATCGAAACGCTCCACATAATCCTTACGCAGGCGCTGCGCCTGCTCCCCCTGGGCAATAGCCACCCGGAAAGCACGCGTATTAGACCAGCTGGGGGCACTAGCGGCGTCGTCGTGAATAGCGCGCAAATCCTCAGCACTAACCGGCTTATCCAAATAAGCCCGCACAGAACGGCGCGAGGCTGCCAAAGCAGAAAAATCATTCATACTTTCCACCCTAGCAACCCCGCCCCAATCGTAGCCCTGGATCACCAGCTTAGAGCTTAAAGCTCAGGCTCAACCTCAAAGCCATAAGGAGCCCGCAGCCACGGCGCATCCGCGCCACGCAGCCCCTGCCAGCCCTTTGCGCGCATCCGCTCCGTAGCCAGCAAGCCAGCCACAGCCGCCGCATTATGAATCTGGCCAGCTAACGCCGCCTCCACCGCCTGCGCCAAAGGCACCCAGGTGGGACGCAAATCAGCTTCCTCATCTTCACGCACAAAATCGTTACGCTCCACGCGGCGCAAATCCCGCGCCAGCAACACCCGCAGCGACTCAGTCAAACAGCCAGCCGAAGAAAACACATCCACCAAGGTGTGCCAAGTGCGCGCCTCCATGTCAGTCTCCTCGCGCAGCTCACGCTCAGCCGCCACCAAAGCAGACTCACCCGCATGATCCATCAAACCCGCCGGCAACTCCCATAGGTTAGCGCGCACCGGGTGACGATACTGGCGGATCATAAGCACCTCAGGGGCGCCGTCGAGCTGAGAAGAATCCTCACCCTCACGCAAAGCCACCACCGCCACAGCCCCATGATGCGCCAAATACTGGCGCCCAATCGGATCCGCACCCGGCTCCAGACGCAACGTGTCCGCATCCAAAGCAAACACCGGCCCAGACCACATACGCTGGTGACTTACCAGCTCCCGACTAAGATCGCGCTCATCACGCAACTGCATCAGCGTTCCTCTCCGTTTTTAGCCGCAGCCCCCTCACGCGCCTGCAAGCTAGCCTCACGCGGCAGTGAGTGAGCCTTAGGCGAAGCAAACACCTCACTACGCCGAGCCAAAGCCGCCTTAACCAAGCCCGCAAACAACGGGTGAGCCTTAGTGGGGCGAGACTTAAACTCAGGGTGAGCCTGCGTGGCCACATAGTAGGGGTGAAGCTTAGAATCCAGCTCCACGAACTCCACCAAACTACCATCCGGAGAGGTACCACACACGTGCAAGCCCACAGATTCTAGGCGCTCGCGGTAGTCATTGTTAACCTCGTAGCGGTGACGGTGACGCTCGCTAACCTCACAGGTGCCATAGGCTTGGGCCACCACTGAGCCGGCCGTGAGCTTAGCCGGATAAGCCCCCAGGCGCATAGTGCCACCCAGGTCGCCTTCACCTTCCACAAATTCACGCTGCGAGTTCATGGTGGTAACCACCGGGTCAGGGGTTTCGCTTTCCATCTCAGTGGAAGCGGCAGCTTTTAACCCCAGCAGGTTACGGGCAGCTTCAATCACCATGCACTGTAGGCCCAGGCAGATACCCAAGGTGGGCACGCCGTGTTCACGGGCCCACCGCAGTGCCCCCAGCTTGCCTTCAATGCCGCGTACCCCAAAACCGCCGGGTACCACAATGGCGTCCACCCCGGCCAGGGCCAGCTGCGCGCCGTTGGGGGTTTCGCACTGGTCAGAGGCCACCCAGCGGATATCCACATGGGCGTTGTTGGCAAAACCGCCGTGCTTAATAGCTTCAGAGACAGACAGGTAGGCGTCGTGCAGGTCCACGTACTTACCAACCAGCGCCACCTCAACGCGGTACTTAGGCGAGTGCACCCGCTCTAGCAGCGCATTCCATTCGCGCCAGTCCACGTCACGGAAGGTTAGCCCCAGGCGCTGCACCAGGAAGGCATCTAGGCCCTCACGGTGCAAGGTGGGGGGAACTTCGTAAATGGAGGCGGCGTCTTTACATTCAATTACGGCTTCGCGCTCTACGTCGCACATGAGTGCCACTTTGCCTTTAATGCCTTCAGGCAGGGGCCGGTCAGTGCGTAGCACCAGCGCATCTGGCTGGATACCAATGTTGCGCAGGGCGGCCACCGAGTGCTGGGTGGGCTTGGTTTTGAGCTCACCGGCGGCGGGTAGGAAGGGGATCAGCGATACGTGCACGAAAGCCACGTTGGCACGGCCAATGTCAGCGCGCACCTGCCGGGCGGCTTCTAGGAAGGGCTGGGATTCAATGTCACCAACGGTTCCGCCGATTTCGGTGATGATTACGTCAGGGGCGTTGCCGTCGCTGTCAGGCTCAGCCTGGGCGCGCATGACGCGCTTGATTTCGTCAGTAATGTGCGGGATGACCTGCACTGTGTCGCCTAGGTATTCGCCGCGACGTTCTTTAGCAATTACGTTTGAGTAGACCTGCCCGGTGGTGGCGTTGGCTTTGCCCGATAGGTTTACATCCAAGAAGCGCTCATAGTGACCAATGTCTAGGTCGGTTTCGGCGCCGTCTTCAGTTACGAACACCTCGCCGTGCTGGAAGGGGTTCATGGTACCCGGGTCTACGTTGATGTAGGGATCCAGTTTCTGCATGGCCACGCTTAGTCCGCGTGAACGTAGCAGTCGCCCCAGACTGGAGGCGGTTAGCCCTTTACCGAGGGAGGAAACTACGCCTCCGGTTACGAAAATGTGTCGGGTTACGTGGCCGTGGTTTCCGTATGCATCTATCACGGACTTCCAGCCTACTCCCCCTAAAGTGACCTTTAAAGTTTTAGTACTCGGTCTAGTTGCTCACGTAGTTGCGTTTCCCCGGGGATTTTGGCGACGGCGGCGCGCGAGGCTGCTTCTAAGCTTTCGCGCCGCTTAGGGTCGCTGATTACGGCGACGACGGCGTCGGCTAGCGGACCTGCCTGGGGCTCTACCAACTGACCGCAGCCGGCCAAAGTGTAGGCGCTGCCGCCAACATCGGTGGCCACAATAGCACGGCCCGCTTGCATAGCTTCACGCAGGGTCAGCGGCTGACCTTCCCAGTAGGAGGTTTGCACCACCACATCAGCTTGAGCCAGTAGGACGCCAATGTCTTCACGGCGCCCCAGCAGTTTGACGGGTAGGTCGGCGGCGGTAATTTGCTGGTTTAGTTGCGCTTTAAGGGGGCCGTCTCCCGCCACTAGCCAGGTGAAGTCAATGCCGCGCTGTTTGATTAGGGTGGCTGCTTCTAGCAGCAGGTCTAAGCCTTTTTGGGGGGCCAGGCGGGCAATGGTAAGCACGCACGGGGTAGCGCCACAGCCAGCCGCAGAGCTGGCACCATAACTAGAACCGGCGCCAACACCAGAGCCAGTGCCAACACCAGAGCCAGTGCCAACACCAGAGCCAGCGTCTAAACTCTGCGCACTGGCCTGGCTGATTTCTGGCTGGGCGGCGTGATCCATGCAGCCGCAGTCCGCGCAGCCGCGCGCCGGGGCGGGCACAACCGCGATTTCCCCTGCCTTTAGGCCTAGCTGTTTAGCTTTTTCGAGTAGATCTGGGCTTACGGTGAGCACATAGTCGGCGCCTTTAACCACCACTAGGTGCAGGGCCTTGCCTACCAGGCGGGTGGGGGCTGAGCCTACCGGCAAATTGTGTAAGGTCACCACTACGCGTGGGCGCTTGGCGGCAGGTAGACGTTTAGCGGCCAGCACCGCTAAAGCTCCCGCGCGCAGGCCGTGGGCGTGAATTACCTCTACGGTGGCGGCCAGCTGTTTTAGTTGGCGCAGCGCCTTTAAGTCAGCGCCTGAGGGGCGGGCACCAATATCGATTTGGTAAGTGCGCAGGCAAGCACCACCCACAGCTCCGGGGGCCGGCGAGATGACGTTACTAGGGCCTGCCAGCAAAACCTGGTGGCCGTCTTTGGCTAGCAGCTGGGATACCTGGCGGATGTGTGCACGCACTCCCCCGGCGGCCTGGGCGCTTAACTCTAAAACGCGCGTCATGCTCACTCCTGCTCAGTTTTGGCCAGCGCTTTACGTGAGCGCAGCACTTTAATGCTTTGGGGCACCAAACGGACCCCACCTAGGGCGATAACGCCAGCTACGGCTAAACCCAAAGCTAACAAGCCCACTATTCCTAGCGCACTAGTGGGGTCAAGTAGCTGTGCTAGCGCTAATGCCGGCGCGCTCACTACCAGATACAAAGCCACTATTTTCAAGCTGGGCACCAAGGCCCTAGCCCCTACCCGGCGCGCTAATACCAGCGCTAACGCCACCCCAGCCAGGCTCATACCAACTGAGGAAGCAGCGCCCAGATATACCAGCACCGCTGCGCCTTTAGCATTAGCACTAAACACCCAGCTGGCGCCGGCCACCACCAACCAACCCAGGCAAGTGGCCAGGGCGGCGCTACGGGCGGCGTCGAGCACATAAAGCACCCGGGTGAGCTGATAAATCAGGGCGTAACCCACCAGGCCCGGGGCGAAAGCCACCAGCGCAGCCCCCATATAGTCCACCGTGGTGATCAGCCCAAAAACCTGCTGAGCCACCGGCGCTCCCAGCATCAAAGCCCCTGCCCCCACGCAGGCCGCCAAAGTAACCAAAGCTGTGGAGTTAGCGATTAAATCCTTTGTCTCACGTGAAACATGCTTACTCGCCAAACGGGCCGCCAACTGCGGATATACCACCGTGGCCAGGGGCACGGCGAGCACCGCATAGGGCAAAACGTAGATAGCCTGGGTGTACTGGTAGATAGCGATCGTGCCGGCGCTGCCGTAGCGGCGCGCCACTGCCACCACCGTTAGCACGCTTATCTGCTGGGCAATCAGGGCTGCAATTCCCGCCCCGGCAAGTGAGCGCAGCTGGGTGAAAGTACCCGCAGGCAGGCGTAGGCGCGCACGCAGTCCCAGCCCTAGGCGATGCACCGGCCACAGCAGTGGCAAACTCAGCGCGGCCACGCCAGCGGTTGTACCCCACCCCAGGGTAAGCACCGCCTGAGCGTAGTGACCTGCATTTATAAGCGCGCCATAGATGCCATAGGTAAGCATCACTACCAGACTGGAAAAAATCGGGGCCAGCGCCGGCCAGGTGAAGCGGTTATAGGCCTGCAGCACTCCAGTGAGCACCACACCCAAGCCGTAAAGCGGGATTTGCAGGGCAAACATGCGTAAAAACGCCACCACTAGCTGGTGGCTGCCACCCCAGTAGGTGATTGCTGCCTTATCGGCGCCCATGCGAGTGTCACCGGTGACCAGTAGCTGCGCCAGGGGCTCAGCAAATAGCGCCATCAACACTGCCAGGGGCACCAGCACCGCCAGGGTTAAACCCAGCAGGCCGCTAGCAGTGTCCCGTACCTTTTCGCGTTGACCGTGGGCAATAGCGCCGGCCAGCAGGGGCACTACTGTGCCGGCTAGGGCTCCACCCACCACCACCTCGTAAAACACGTTGGGGATCTGGTTGGCGGAGCTGTAGGCCCCGGCCATAGCGCCAGAGCCAACCGTGGCGGCCTGCACTACCCAGCGCAAAAATCCCAGCAGTCGCGAGGCCAGGGTGAAGGTGCCTACCTGGCCTGCTTTAGCCCCCAGGGAGGCGCCGGTCTTAGCGCCTTGATTAGCAGAAGTGAGGCCTTCATCCTCCGGGTGGGCGCCGCGAGATTCTACAGCGGGCGACGCCATAGCTGGTCAAGCCAGTTCAGGGCCGGGTTGGCGGCAATCACCTTAGAAAATGAAACTTTCTCAGAAGCCAAAATCAAACCCACCACGCCCAGGGCCGCCCCCAGACGTAATTTCCAGGAGTCATTAGCTGCCAGGGAGGTGCCCAGCAGGGCGCCGGCAGCGTTGGCGCCGGTGTCGCCCAGCATGGTGGTTTCTTGCAGGTCTTCCACCAGGGCAGTGATAGCGGCGGCGTTAAGACCACTAGCTAGCAAACGCTGGGCGCTAGCTGCCGAGGCTGAAGCCTCAGGCTTTGCAGCGGCGGCGCTGAAGTAGCTTAGCGGCGTAGCCACCAGCACTGTGGCTTTAAGGGCCCGCCCCGGACGCAGATCCAGCAGGTTAGCTAGGTTAGCGGTGCCAGCAATTAGTACCGTGTTTAGCGCCAAGTCTGCCGCTTTCCCGCTCACGCTGGTGGCTTTAGAACCCACCAGGGCACTTGCCGCGAGCGCGCTAGCGCCAATTCCAGCGATTTTGATTACGCCGGTAGTTACCTGGCCGTGAGCTAGGGCGCCTAGGTGGCCTTTGAGGCCTTTAGCTACCTTGCCGCCGTCGTGGGCGCCTTGATCGACGTCGTCGATATAGCCGGCTACAGCCCCACCTAAGGCGGCTACGGCCCCACCCAGGGCGGCGCGGGGCTGGTCGCTAAGCGCGCTGGCCACGGCGGCACTAGCCACACTGGCACCCGCCATGGCTACGCCTCCGCGTAGGCTCACGGTGGCGCCGTGGAAGTTAGTGCGCTCCCATTGGCTGGCTTTAATGTGTTTGCGGCGCAGCACATAGCCAAGGCCGGCGCATACCCCGATGCCGGCGCCCACTACGGGTAGCTGACGGGGGCTGATACTAAGGCGCATAGGGTTAGCTCCTGTTTACTTGCTCCTGTTTACTTGGCTGCTACTTGGCCACGCCGGGCATGAGGGCATCGGCGTTAGCGGCGAAACCATAGGAGGCCTTGGTGGCTACCTTGGCGTTGGCCAGGGCCAGGGCGGAGGTGATTGTGGCGGGGGCTGAGCCCACACTGTCCACGGTGGTTAGGGTGGTGCCGGCGCTGCGGGCGGCTGAAACTAGGTCTGTGTCGCTGTTAGCGGCGCCCTCCAGTACGGTGGGGGCCACGGAGCTGACGCCACGTAGAGCGGTGAGCCAGTTGGTGTTTTGGGTTGCAGCCTCAGCGGAGTTGACGCTCTTGGGGTCAGCCGAGCGCGGGCCTACCACCACAATGCGCCCAGCGGCGCCGTCCTTGCTTTCCACCTTGATCAGGGGGTATTCTACTCCGTCAACAACGATGGTCTCCTTAGCGGGCATCGTCGAGCGCGTGATGAAAATGTCTTCGTTAGACATGTCCT
>ERZ773272.80-NODE-80-length-36983-cov-6.845889_pt1 | contig 36983 bp, 45 predicted proteins | sample MGYA00511891_ERZ773272 | MGnify/ENA primary metagenome ERZ773272 (study PRJEB29015, sample SAMEA2738150) | human oral metagenome | biome: human oral; feature: human-associated habitat; material: saliva | place: China | collected 2198 ...
CAGTTTTTATTGAGTGGACATTTTGTACATTGGGGAGCACCGTTTGGTACACAAACTGTTTCACCCAGTTCCATAATACCTTGATTAAAAGAGGCGTAACTAAGATTTGGCTGTTTACAACTGTAGAAGTCATTGAGTTTTTCTTCAATCATCTTCTTTACCTTTGGTAAGCGGATGTCTTCTATAATTCCATAATATCTAGTTAGTACACGTAGTACATTTCCATCAATTGCAGGTGCTGGTAGATTAAATGCAATCGAAGCAATAGCACCCGCTGTATAGGGACCGATTCCTGGAAGTTTCTTCAGTAGTTCAAAATTTTCTGGTAACTTACCATCATAATGTTCCATCAAATAGATAGCACATTTTTTTAAGTTTCTTGCACGACTATAATATCCAAGACCTTCCCAAAGTCTCATTAAACGATCATCATCGCAGTTTGCTAAGCTGGCTATATCGGGTAACTCCTTTTTAAATGCAAGATATTTTGGTTTAACAGCTTCAATTCGTGTTTGTTGTAACATAATCTCACTTAGCCAAACATCATAAGGATTTCCCGTATCACGCCAAGGCAAACTGCGTTTATTTTCGTCATACCATTGTATTAACTTTTTAATATCTGTATTTTTCATCTGATTTATTTTAGCAGATGTTGTATGGGTTAGTCATTTTAGATACAATATAATCGACATATGCGAGCATAATTTAATGGTAGAATGCAACCTTCCCAAGGTTGATGTGCGGGTTCGATTCCCGTTGCTCGCTCCATAACATTAAAAAGCCCTATTTTAAGGGCTTTTCTTTATCTACGGCACCTTTTTGGCACCCTTTTCGCATATTTTCGATTGTTTCATTCAGGAATTTATCTGTATCCTTTAGCAAATGAGTGTATGTCTGTAGTGTTTGCTCGATGGATGCGTGACCGAGTCGTTTGGATACAGCAACGATATTCACACCACTGTTAATCAGAATTGTAGCGTGGCTGTGTCGCAGGTCATGTAGACGGATTTTTTTGACTCCTGATAGTTCTATTGCTTTTGTAAATCTTTTTTGTATTTGAGTGATTGGAAGACTGGTTATGCCACCGAAAAGGAAATCACCGTCAATGGCCAATAATGGTTGCAATCTGTTTCTTAGGTCATCGTCAATCCATACTTTTCTTGACTGCTTTGTTTTGGTCGGTTTTAAGCCGTTTACGAAGTGTTTTATGCTGGCATGAATATTTAACCAATTACCATCAAAATCGCTCTTCTGCAGTGCCATAATCTCACCACGGCGTGCACCAGTCCAGAACAACGTTTCAAAGAAGAGAGCATAGAGCGGACTATCAACACAGGATAGAAATTGATTGAACTCATCAACAGTCCACACGTTCATTTCCTGCATTATTTCTTTATCCGTCTTTTTAAGGCGTTTTAGGATAATGCTGTTATCAACAACATTGTATACCGTCGAGTAATAGCGAAATACGCCCTTAACGAATGAGATAGTATCATTCTTTATCTTTGTACCACATTGGTCGCTATTAGCGAGTTCTGCGCGCCATGCGACGAGCTGTGCACGGGTAATTGATTTGATTGGGCGTTTATACAAGTCGGCGAATCTTCGCTCAAAAGCTACATGGTGGCGGCGTATTTGTTCTTGTGATGGCAATGCATACTCTTCCCATTGATGAGCTACTTGTTCAAAAGTTAAATCGCTTGGATCGTTCCCTTGTTGCATTACTTCAGCTTCATAGATCTTGGCTTCACGCTTTGTCTTGAAACCGCGCTTCTTTTTAGTACGCTGTTTAAGCGTAATAGGGTCGCGATATTTGACCTGTACGAAGTAAGTTTTTCTGACTTCATCATATCCGATCATGCGTGTACTCCTTCCTGAAGTGTTTTATGACATAAAATCTTTTTTGAAATATTCTGGGAATGCAATGTGTAGTACTTCCATTAAGTGTTCGCGTTCAGTGGGTGACATCTTATATAACGCTGATTCAATCTCTTCTAAACACCTTTCTATCTGTTCCATTGTTGAACTCCTTTATGATAAAATTGGGTATAGTAAAAGCACTTGGTTGTGAGTTTACTGCCGTCCGACTGTTCGCTGCAGTCGGTCTTTTTATCATAAAAAACGGAGGAGAGAATCATTTAATAGACTCTCCCCTCCTATCGGCGTATAGCCGGAATGTATTCTGTAAAACAATAGCGCAAGGCTAGAATTTACATTTACATCATATACAAAGGGGAGGTATCTGTCAAATGGACCTCGTAAATTGGGAGAGTAATTCGCTGTCTATTTTATCTAACGTCGAATTGCTAATTATGAGTTCGTTTAATGGATCTAATTTATTAATTGGTTTTACTATTTTGCTTTTACTAATGGTCGTTATTTGAGATACAATCGCATAAGATTGTTTAAACATTGATTCATATTTATCAGTTAATTGCTGATAATATTTTATGTAATCTTTAATAACTGGTAGGTTTAGCTCTGACATTCTAGAGACAGCTTCATCCAAATTTTCAGAAGTATCCAAAATATCTCTAACTTCTTTGATAGTAAATATCTCTTTTGCGACCCCTTTGCCAAGTTTTCTATAAACAGATTTGTCCAATAATTCTCCTAATTCCAAATATTGAGAATGATATTTAGAAGTTAATGGAATAACGGTTATATTACCGCTAAATAAATTATCTTCTTTACTGATTACTATTGCTGGATGAGTGCCTGAAAATTCAGTCCCTATCCGCTTTCCAAACCTTACAATAACAAATTGCCCACGCTTATATTTGTGGTACCGTTTACGTTTATTAGCGTTTTGAACTGTCATAATTATTTATCTCCTTCTTCTCTTCTATCATTAATTACAAAAGCAAGCTTACCGATACATTTAAACGTTTCTACGTTTGCGATAATAGGGTTATAAGAAGGATTTTCAGGTAAAAGGATAATCTGCCCATTCGTCATAGAAAGGCGCTTACAAGTGGCTATATTATCGTCTATACAGAAGCATCCAATCATACCGTTAGTTACAGATGATGTTTTTTCAAATATAACTAGATCACCATTATTTATATTTGCATTCACCATCGAATCACCTTTTGCATATTGTGCAAAGTATTCCTTTTTAGAACTGAACATTTCAGCTGGAAGGGAAACGTAATCTATTATATTGTCTTCGATAAAACCACCAGTGCCACAGGAAATAAGTTCATAAAGAGCAATTTTGCGAATAAGTTTATCAATAGTATTTTTTATAAAAGTATTAATAGATAGTGTATGATTTTTGATAGCATTTTTATACGTTGATAATAAATCGCCAACAAAAAACGAATTTACAGTTTCACCGTCTTTTTTGATTAAAAAATAATCATCGTCATAGTTTTCACAAGATAATCTATATCCATTTTCAAAAAGAAAATCACTAATATTGTCTAAATCATTGTCACGTTCAAGGATAATTGGATCTTCTTCCCAACCAAGTAACCACGCAGGTGTAGTATGCAATACTTTCGCTAACGGTTCAATTACATCTATAGGAAGTTTCTCTATTTCTTTCGTTTCGTATCGTAGTACGGTAGATTTATTGACTTTCAATGCTTTTGCAACATCATTTAATGATAGTCCTAATTCTAACCTTCTTTTTTTTATTAAATCACCAGTGTTCATAATTATCCTCCAAAATCCTTTTATCATTTCTTTATCTTGCAAAACTATAATAAATTATTTGTTGCAAAAAAACAACGAAAAAGTGTTGACATAATGCAACACCGTGATAATATATATTTGCAAGTTGCATAAAAGCAACGATTAGAAAGGAGTATAGTGATGATAAAAGTAGATGAGTTAAAACGCAAAATGAAAGATAAAGGATACACAATAAATTCTTTAGCAACAGCATCCAACGTTGATAAGTCGATTATTAGTAGATTGCTCAGTGATCCAAATTATAACTGTGCAATTGGAACAGTTAAGAAGTTATCCAAAACACTTAGGCTTTCAAACGAAGAATCAGTTTTTATTTTTTTGAATTAAAGGTTGCATAAAAGCAACGATTAGAAAGGAGAATATATGAAAATTGAAAACTGGAATGGTCATCAAATCAGATTCATAGAAATCAAAGGCGAGTGGTTTGCAGTTCTGAAAGACGTGTGTGATGCATTAGGACTCCGCTCGAAAAAGACGGTTGAACGACTTGAGGACGAGGCCCTTAAAAGGGGCGTCACGGTAGAAGACACAAGTGGAAGAATGCAGGAGATGATTTTAATCGATGAGTTTGGCATTTACGACACAATCTTCCGTTCAAATAAACCAGAAGCTAAAGACTTCAAGCGTTGGGTTTATGGCATGCTCAAAGATTTAAGAGAATCAACAGGCTTAAAAGGGTTTGAAGTGTTCAGAATGCTCGATAAGGAACATCAGAAAGAAATGATGAAAGAACTTCAAAGCGGATTACGTCATCCGGTACGTGTCGATTTTATCAAAGCAAACACCATCGCCAATAAAGCAATCAGTAATAAGCATGGCTTACCAAAGATGGTTAAAAAGGATGAAATGACACCGGAAATGTTAAAAGAGCGTGAGCCAATTCTTGAAGATACCGTCGACTTGATGAAAGCCAAAGAAAGATTTGAACTTAATGACTTATCTGTAAGCAAGAAGATTTATCAGATGTACAACTAGAAATTTGAAAGGGGGCAAACATGGATAAGAAAGTTTATGAAGATTTGTTGTATGTAGAACTGCCAAACCTAGTTAACAGAATTCTAAAAGAGAAAAGCAAGCCTACTAGCTACAGCACTGCATTTGACAAGTCTGTTTTAGAAATCAGCAAAGTTGTCGATGCTGAAATCAAAGCTGCAGAAGTTGCTTTCAAGATTGTTAGCCAGCAGTAGAAAGGAGTCGCAATGAAAACAACAGCAACGCCGCAAGAAGTTCTTGCTAAAACGTACCTGAGTATTACCGACGTGCAGATTCTGCTGGGTATGACACGAGAACCAGCAAGACGGTTATTTCATAAGGTCAAAAACATTGAAAAAGAAAAGCTTGGTGACTATAACGTATGGCCAAACATGATCCAAAAGGACAACTTACTGAAAGCTCTGCACATCTCTCGAGAGGCACTGCTTAAAGATTTAGAACTACGAGAAGCAAACAAAAAAAGCGCAGTCCAGCAAGACATGAGCGCTTAAGTGATGAACCTAAATCATCACTACCATTTTAACACAGAAAGGTAGAAACAATGAAAAAGAATAAATTTAGCGACAAAGCCTTCAAACTAGGCATTTGTATCTTCTACGGAGCGCTATTCGTGAAGGTCATTGCTTTCGTTCTAGGTGTGGATCTATGAGAAAGATGAAATCAATGCAGTTTCATTTCAAGAACAACGGTCGCTTTGCTAAGAGAGATGCATGGTTGAAAAACATTGAGATTGTGCCATATGACGGTCCTGATTTTAACCGTCAGTACGTCGAAGCTTTAGAGAGAGTTGAGAAAATCAAAAATCTAGATTGGAGTGCAGAAAAGAATGAAGACAGACAACCAGCGTAGAGAGTTCGAGTTCGCGCTCGAAACATTGCTAAAAGCATGCGATAGCAAAGTCAAATCGGTAAAAGTGAACTGGGATGAAAGTGACACAGAATTTCGTGAGTCTGCAGAGTCCGTAACAATCACGTACAACAACGATTACAAAAAAGAAATAAACATCGCTTATTGTTCATGGAAAGCAATAGCGTTTACAACAATTCATCGTTCATAAAAGGAGGAAAGAAAAAATGAGTGAACCAAACTTATTTGAAGTTGGATATCAAATGCAAAAAGAAGAACAACAAGAAACAATCAAAATCAACAGTCTCGAACTAGAGAACGTGAAACGCGTTAAGGCAGTCAAATTAGAGCCTACAGCAAGCGGATTGACTGTGGTTGGTGGAAAGAACAACCAAGGGAAAACAAGCGTGCTAGACGCAATAACGTGGGCTCTAGGTGGTGAGAAGTACAAGCCTTCACAGCCTGATCGCGAAGGCTCAATGATTCCACCGAAACTTCACATTGAATTGTCAAACGGAATCATAGTGGAGCGCTCGGGCAAGAATAGCGCATTAAAGGTTTTAGATTCAACAGGCGCAAAGGGTGGTCAAAAACTCTTAGATTCATTTATCAGTGCATTTGCTTTGGATCTACCAAAGTTTATGAATTCAACAACAAAGGATAAAGCTAACACATTATTACAAATAATCGGCGTGGGTGATAAACTATCGATTTTTGATAAACAGGAAGCTGAACTTTACAATCGCCGCACAGAGATTGGTCGTATCGCAGATCAAAAGAAAAAGTATGCTGACGAGATGGTTCAATGGGATGGCGTTCCTGATGAAATCGTCAGTGCTGCAGAGCTTATCCGCCAACAACAAGAAATCCTGGCACGCAATGGCCATAATCAAGAATTGCGCAATCAAGTTAAAAATCTTGAAGCACAGAAAACATTGCTGGAACAACGTATCGCAGAAACTACTAAAGCTTTAAACGCAATGCAAGAACAAATGGCAGAACTTGCAAATGATTTGGTTATTGCAAACACAAACGCTAAGGACTTGCAGGATGAATCGACTGCTGAACTTGAAGAAAGCATCGCAAATATTGATTCAACCAATGCTAAGGTTCGCGACAACTTGAACAAACAACGCGCACAAGCTGAAGCGGAAGAATATAAGCTGCAATATGGCGATCTAACAACACAGCTTGAAGAAGTTCGAAAAGCACGCATGGAACTTCTAAACGGAGTTGAAATGCCACTACAAAATCTATCTGTAGATAATGGTGAGCTAGTTTATAAAGGCCAACGCTGGGACAACATGTCTGGATCAGACCAGTTAAAAGTTGCTACAGCAATCGTCAGAAAGACGAATCCGAAATGTGGTTTCGTTCTCCTGGATAAACTTGAGCAGATGGACATTGACACAATGACCGAGTTCGGGCACTGGCTGCAGGAAAACAATCTGCAAGCAATTGCGACAAGAGTTTCTACTGGTGATGAATGCTCAATCTTCATCGAAGATGGCTATTCAGTTGATAAGTCAGGAAATAAAACTGCAGATACTGAAATCAAGCCTGCAGGAGCATGGAAGGCAGGTACATTCTAATGTTTGAAATCAATACAGGAGTAGTAAAAACTCCGTTAAAAGTAATCATCTATGGTACGGAAGGTGTTGGTAAAACAACACTTGCAAGCAAGTTTCCTAAGCCACTATTCATCGATGCAGAGAATGGTTCCGGAGCCCTTAACGTTGCACGTTATCCATATCCGACTTCTTGGCAAATGTTGATGTCAGAAGTACAAGAATTTCTCAACAATCCGCAAGGGTATAAAACACTAGTTATTGACTCAATCGACTGGGCAGAAGCAAAAGCTATCGAAATGATTTGCGCAGGCATGAAGGTTAACGGTATCGAAGATATTGGCTGGTCGAAAGGCTATACGTACCTAAATGAAGAAATGGGTAGACTGCTCAATCTTCTGACTGAAGTTATCAATCGTGGCGTAAACGTTGTGCTAATTGCACACATGGTTATCAGAACAATTACAAAGCCAGAAGAAACAGGCAGTTATGATCGCTATGAACTAAAGCTAAAACAAGCTAAGAACGGCAATAACTGCCAATTAGTTAAAGAATGGGCTGACTTGATTCTATTCTGTAATTACCGTGAGTTCTTAGTGGCTGACAAGACAACGGGTAAGAAGAAAGCTACAGGTGGTAAAGAAAGAATCATGTACACCGAACATGCAGCTACATGGGATGCAAAAAATAGATTTGGTTTACCTGAAGTACTACCACTAGATTTTGAACCGATTGCACATCTGTTCAGCGATAACTATGAGACTAAAGTGGTTGAACAAGTTAAAGAGCAACCTGCAGTTAATACAACAGTTAATACCATAACAACAGCGCAACAAGTTAAACCTGTAGAACAGCCAATTTCGGAGATGAATAACTGGACAACAAATACAGATACGCATTTATCAATTAATTCTACATGGAAGCCAACACCATACACTGCTGAAGAAGAAGCAATCATGGCTGAACTGCCAAAAGCTCTAACCGACTTAATGAAGTCTAAACAAGTGCACCCATCAGAGATTCAACGTGCAGTATCGATAAAGGGATATTTTACAAAAGATACACCAATCAAGAATTATGATCCTGAATTTATTCAAGGGTGCTTGATTGGAGCATGGCCAGCAGTAATGGAATTGATTCAAACAGATAGAGATTTGCCATTTTAAAATAGGAGGAAAAATAAAATGACACAGTATAACAATTATCAAAATTCATATGCACAACCTACATATGGTCAACAGGCAGCACCACAACAACAGAGCGGAGAATTGATGGATGGAATGACAGTCTCTGCAGCAGATTTAGGAGACTATGACAAAGGGTACGTCTTACTTCCAGAAGGAACTTATGATTTCACTGTAGTTGATTTAGATGAAACACGTTATCAACCTGGTCCAAAGAGTTCGGGGAAAATCGGACCATGCAAGCAGGTTATCTTGACATTACGTTTTAAGGATCCAACAGATGGTAGCGATGTTGATTTAAAACACAATTTATACATGTACAACAATCAAGGTTGCTTAGGCATGATTGCATCGTTCTATGATGCGGTAGGCATGCATAAGAAAGGTGAACCAATCACATTTGATTGGAGAAAAGAAGTCGTGATTGGAAAGCGCGGACGTGCTGAAATTAATCACCGCAAGGGCAGTGATGGTAAGAGCGAATACAACAATATTAAGAAGATGTTACCGCTTGAAGCAATGCCTACAGCTGGCAACCCTACACCTAACGCAGGAAACTGGTCTAACGGTCGCTTCTAATGGAGCTTAGACCGTACCAGGAACAAGCAAGACAGGCAATCGAAAAGGAATGGGCGAGCGGAGTCAAGAACACTCTGCTCGTTCTTCCTACCGGTTGTGGTAAAACGGTCGTTTTCTCAAAAGTAATTGAGGATCAAGTTAAAGAAGGTAAGCGAGTGCTAGTAATGGCACATCGTGGCGAACTTCTTGATCAAGCTGCAGATAAACTCCACAAAATGACAGGACTTACATGTGCTGTAGAAAAAGCAGACCAGTCATGTCTAGGTACATGGAATCGTGTTGTGGTTGGTAGCGTTCAATCACTTATGCGACCTAGCCGTCTTGCTAAGTTTAATAGAGATTATTTTGATGCAATTATTGTCGATGAAGCACACCATGCAGTTTCAGACACTTATACACGCGTTCTAGAGCACTTTGACCAAGCAAATGTATTAGGTGTCACTGCAACACCAGAACGCTCTGATATGCGCAAATTAGGCAGTCTATTTCAATCATTAGCGTATGAGTATTCGATCGTACAGGCAATTAAAGAAGGATACTTATGCAAAATCAAAGCGCAAACCGTTCCACTCAAGATTGATATGAACAACGTTTCTGTTACTGCAGGTGATTTTTCAGCAAACGAAATAGGAACTGCACTGGATCCATATCTTGAGCAGATTGCTACGGAAATGGAAACAGTTTGCAAGAATAGAAAAACAGTTGTGTTTCTACCACTGATTGCAACTTCACAGAAGTTTAAGGACATTTTGATAAACCACGGATTTAAAGCTGCAGAAGTAAACGGTAATTCAGATGATCGCGAGCAGATTCTAAGAGATTTTAGTGATAACAAGTACAACGTTATCTGTAACTCAATGTTACTTACTGAAGGATGGGATTGTCCTGATGTAGATTGCATTGTTGTATTACGTCCAACAAAGGTTAGAAGCCTTTATTGTCAGATGGTAGGAAGAGGAACGAGACTTTCTCCAGGGAAAGAAGATTTACTCATTCTAGACTTCCTATGGTTGTCTGAACGGCATGAGCTCTGTAGACCTGCAGATATCATTTGCACAGATAAAGAAGTAGCTAAAAAGATGACTGAAAATCTAGCAGAAAGTGGTTGTCCTGAAGATATTGAAGAAGCAGAAAAAGAAGCATCATCAGATGTACAAGTGCAAAGAGAAGAAGCTCTAAAAGCACAACTCGAAGAAATGAAGACACGTAAACGCAAGCTTGTAGATCCATTGCAGTTTGAAATGAGTATTCAAGCTGAAGACTTAACTGGATATACTCCTTCATTTGGATGGGAAATGGCACCAGTCAGCAAGAAACAAAAAGACGTATTAGAGAAGTTCGGAATCTTCGCTGATGAAATTGAAAATGCAGGTAAAGCCGCACTTATCATGGATAGATTGCAAAAGCGTCGTGATGCTGGACTATCTACACCTAAGCAGATTCGTTTCTTGGAAGGACGCGGATTCGCACATGTAGGTACATGGGAATTTACGGATGCAAACAACATGATTGCACGCATTTCTGCTAACAACTGGAGAATACCATCGGGAGTTAACCCTGCAGAATATACACCAAAAGGAAATTAGTATATGGAAGATAGATTAGAAGATTTAAGTGCAGCATTAGAATACATAGATCCTGAAACTTTATCATATAGCGAATGGTGCAATGTGGGCATGGCTCTGAAATACGAAGGTGCTTCAGTAGACGTCTGGGATAGGTGGTCATCACAAGATGGTGGCCGCTATCATGCAGGCGAATGCGAAAAGAAATGGGATTCATTTATCAATACCGGAATCACCGGTAATACCATCTTTAAGATGGCAAGTGAGAACGAATATATTTCTGCAGATTATCAGCCAATCATAAAAGGTGGTGCGCGTGAATTGTTTGACGGTGAAACTGTTGAATTTAACTATCGTGTCATCGATAAGAGCATGATGGATTACGAGAAGTTACCTGAAGTCAAGAATTGGAATCCAGTTGAAGATATTAGAAAGTATTTATCAGTTATTTACGCACCTAATGATCACGTCGCTTATTGTGTCAAATGTTTCCAAGATCAGGATGGCAAGTATCATCCTGGTCAAAGAAACTATGACAGAACTGCCGGCAGATTAATGGATGAACTAGACCATGCTAAAAGGATTGAAGATGTGTTCTATGATTACGATCACAATTGTGGAGCATGGATAAGTTTCAACCCTATGGATGGTGGAGGTTGCAAAATCGACAATATTACTGATTTCAAATATGCGCTGGTTGAATCAGACACCCAAAATATCGACATGCAGTACTCGCTTATGACAAAGCTAGAATTACCGATTGCAGCTTTAGTTCACTCAGGCAACAAGAGCATTCATGCAATTGTACGTATCGAAGCATCAAATGAAAAGGAATACTCAAGACGAGTAGATTACTTATTCAAAGTATGTAAACAAAACGGATTGGATGTAGATACATCAACCAAGAACCCAAGCCGTTTAAGCAGAATGCCTGGGTTCGAACGTGGCAACAATCGACAGTACCTCATCGCAACAAACATCGGTAAGGAGTCCTGGAATGATTGGGTAGAATACATCGAATCAATTAACGATGATTTACCTGATCCAGAGAGTCTTGAAGACGATTGGAGTAATCTTCCTGAATTAGCGCCATGCTTAATCAATGACGTGCTTAGACAAGGCCATAAGATGCTTATTGCTGGGCCATCTAAAGCAGGTAAGTCATTTGCATTGATTGAGTTAACAATTGCGATTGCAGAAGGCTGTAAGTGGCTTAATAAATGGGATTGCGCGCAAGGTAAAGTTCTATACATAAATCTTGAATTGGATCGTGCAAGCTGTTTACACAGATTTAAAGATGTGTACGAAAAGTTAGGAATCCAAAGACCAAACCTAAGAAATGTTGAAATTTGGAATTTACGTGGTAATGCTGTTCCAATGGATAAACTAACTCCTAAGTTAATTAGACGTGCACAGAAAAAGAACTACATCGCAGTCATTATTGACCCAATCTATAAAGTCATTACAGGCGATGAAAACAGTGCAGAACAAATGGCAAAGTTTACCAATCAGTTTGATAAGGTTGCGAGTGCATTAAATTGTGCCGTGATTTACTGTCACCATCATTCAAAAGGTTCACAGGGTAGCAAGAAGTCAATGGATAGAGCCAGTGGTTCAGGCGTATTCGCACGTGATCCGGATGCAATGATAGACCTCATTCAGATACCATTAAACGATGGTGTAACAAAACAGCAGATAAACAAAGCTGTATGTGATGAATGGGCAAGAGTCATAAAGCAATACAGCCCAGAATACTACGAAACGATTCCGTATGATGATTTTATGAGCAGAAAACAGATGGGTGGCCATTTGCATGATTCTGTGACAATCAAGAAAAAACTCAATGATAAGCAGATTGAAATCATCACACAACAAGCAGAACTAAAAGCCTCACAAATGACAGCGTGGCGAGTAGATATGACGCTTAGAGAATTTCCTAAGCCGCAGCAAACTGACATATGGTTCAACTATCCGATTCATACAGTCGATACAATAGGAGTGCTTGCAGATATACCGCTTGATGAAGAGTTATCTTCATGGCAACGTGCAATGAAAGCAAGAAAAACGCCTGAAGAGAATTCAAATCAACGTTTAAATGAGTTTGGAATTGCGTTTGAAAATCTGTCACAAGAACACGATGAGGTAACTGTTGGAATGCTTGCTGATGAGTTAGTAACTACGAAAGCAACTGTCTGGAACCGTCTAAAAGAAGCTAAGCATTTATATCAGACAAAATCACTTGGAAGAGGAAAAGAAACGGTTGTCACAAAAAGAGAGCAACCTATCAAAAATACATAAAACTTAACTTTTTACAGGTTGTATATACATAACCTATAAAACGTAAAAATAACATGTTTTTTTGATATCAAAATAACCTGTAAAAAAAACGTATATAAATATAAATTTTATTTTTTACAGGTGTGTGACAGGGATGTGTGTGAGTAGGGAAATGCCCCGCTTGAGGTGCGGGCATATTCCCAACATCACACGCTCCATCCCTAACGCGCGAGAAAGAAGAGGATGAAAAATAATAATGCAGATATTTCTACAAATGATTCCACCGACTACTACGGCGCAACAAAAAAAGGTCAACTTCAAGACCAAGACTATTTATGCAAATAGCAATGTAATCGATGCAAAAAATAAGTATCGTGCTCATTTAGCTGCGTATGTTCCTGATAAACCGATTGATGGTCCGATTACGTTAAATATCATTTGGGGCTTTCCTGCAGGTAAGCACAAGAACGGTGAGCCATGTACAAACAAACCCGATTTAGATAACGCAAACAAGATGCTACAGGATGTAATGCAGGAACTAGGATTCTTCAAAGATGACAAGAACATCGTTCAATTGAACCTAAGCAAGATTTGGACTTGGCATCCTGGAGTAATGATAGAGCTTAAGAAGGTAGAAGAGGAATAATGAAGAATAAAGAAAAATATAATCTAGCACACTTGCACATAGTAGAACGCGCCGGCACAACTAGACTTGATGGCTATATAACTTATGTCGAAATCGAATATAACGGAAAAATCGTAAAAGAGTATGCATGCACTAATGAAGCTGGCGTTAAAAAATTTCTTGAATGGCTAGAAGAAGAATATGTTCCTGAAATTCTAACCGAAAGAGAAAAGGCTTATTTATCAGCGGTTATCAAGCCATTTAGAAAAGATGTTGAATGGATTGAAAGAATGGATAATAGTTTCGTGAATGGCAACCAACACCAATTCTTATGCATTTCACTAACAAATGACTATTGCTGCCTTCCATTATTTAAAAAAGACACAATGTACAAAGGTATGGAAGTAAACAAACGTTACACCTTAGAGGAGTTGGGGTTATGAAGTACAGAAAGAAACCGGTAATTGTGGAAGCAATTAAATACGACAAGGAGCATATCGGAAAAGTGTTAAGTTTCTGCGGAGTGTTAGATTACAATCCGCACGACAACGAATATTATGTCAAAACGTTAGAGGGACATATGAAAGTAACCGATGGTGATTACATTATCAAGGGAGTAAAGGGTGAGTTATATCCATGCAAGCCTGATATCTTCGAGCAAACTTATGAGGTGGTGAAATGAAAGCATGGATATTAAGTGATAGAACAGGGAATAATCCATATTTAAGCCTTGTATGGGCAGATACAGCCGGAAAGGCAAAATCACTTGCAAATAGCCCTGATGGCAGCATGTATCAAAGCGATTTAGAAATTGAGGACTGGCGTGATATCAGAGCCGTAAGATTCAGTGATTTTGATGATTGCGAGAAAATGAGAGAAAAGGACATCTGTGTAGAGTTAATTGAAGATCATTGCTGGCATTTTGTAGTAGATGAACAGTTTTATGATGAATATAACATTGAAGAATTTAAGGAGTTGTTTGACTGATGAATAAATATCAAGAAGCGTTAGGATTTTTAAAAGAAAGTGCATACGAAAATTATTTGAGACATTACGTGCAGACATCGAAAGAAAAAGTGACTCTATTTAAATCATCAGAAGCCTTACAAGAGTTAGTCGATAGGGCTACACCAAAGAAACCTGACTACTGGGGTGACGGTATAGAAACTGATGATGGAAGCACACCTTTTGATCACTAGGATTGCCCCCACTGTCATCACGATTTGAATTATGAAGAACACATCTTTTGTCCAAATTGCGGGCAGGCGATAGATTGGAGCAATGAATGAAAATCTTAGATGCATGCTGCGGATCTAAAATGTTTTGGTTTGATAAAAACAATCAAGAAACGACCTACATGGATATCAGAAGAGAAAAAATAGATGTATATGGCAAGCACGTAAATGTCGATCCAGATATACAGGCGGATTTCAGAAATATGCCGTTTTCGGATAATTCATTCGACCTGATAGTGTTTGATCCACCACATTTATTTCATGTTGGCAAAGACTCAGTAATGAAAAAACAGTACGGAGTATTAAATTCAGAAACGTGGAAAGAAGATATTGCAAAAGGCATGAAAGAGTGCATGAGAGTATTGAAGGATACAGGCACCTTGATATTCAAGTGGAGTGAATTTAATGTGGGCTTTCAAGAGGTAATAAAAATTATCAAACCTTACAGACCTTTGTTTGGAACCAGAAGAGGCAAACGTGGTGAAACTGTATGGGCTGTATTTGTAAAAGGGAAAGGTGATAGTGATGATCGACTATGATAAAGCACGATATGCAAACGGCAAGCTAATGGGCTTTGTGTACAATGTGCATAGAGCGTGCGAGATCAAGGATAGATTGGATGTACTTGCAGTTGAGTTATCTGGCACAGTGCGAAGCCCGTCAATCAAGTCAGCAGAGGAAGCGAAGTACCAATCTGGCACAAGGATATTCCACGATAATAAAATCGAACTGATGGAAGAAGAACGACTACTGGCGGAAGAACTCATTAAACGTACAGCAGAAATCAAAGAGGTTGTTTCATTCTTGCAAAGACTTACTGGGGATGAATTAGAATTAGCGTATGAGTTGTATGAACTACGACGGTCGTATGATGTGATTGGGGTATTAAGCAACAGAAGTAAGGCAAGTGTATGCAGAGAACGACAAAAAATGTTGTCAAAATGGTAAAGTTGAAACACGTTTCACTCATTTTGTGTGTATAATGGCAATAGGCAAAAACCATGAGCAATCGGCTTGTGGTTTTTTTTCGTACATACATTCGAAGCTATCAGCAGTTTCCCTCTGAAATTTATTTGGCTTATTTTCCATGTGTACTCATATGACGTACTTTGCTGATAGTTTCTAATGTGTGTACGACAATGTAGAAAGGAGCAAGTCTATGAAAAAGAAGAGTAAGAAATCTAACTATCATTTAAAAGATGAACACGGGCTTACTCCAAAACAAAGGGCATTTGCGGATGAGTATGTTATTACGCTTAATGCGACAGTGTCGTATAAGAAAATATACAGTGTAAAAAGAGACAGCGTGGCCAGTACGAATGGAAGTCGTTTGCTTGGAAATGCTAATGTTAAAGCATATATTGATAAGCGCCTTGAAGAGATCAAATCCGCTAAGGTAGCCGATCAGCAAGAAGTGATGGAATATCTGACATCGGTCATGCGCGGTGAGAAGACAGAGCCTTTGCTTGTGCTTGATGGTGAGGGCACACAAAAAATCGTTGATTCTGTGCCAAGTGTTCAGACACGAACTAAAGCAGCAGAATTGCTTGGTAAGCGTTACAGTCTATTCACTGATAAACAAGAGGTCAATGCTGATGTTGATTTGAATATTACGGTCGATTATGGAGATGCTGATGAGGATATCTGTTCAAGCGAATAGTTCTTTCAAAGGACCTGACCAATCAAGGAAACGCTATATCGTCATGCTCGGCTCTGCCGGCTCAGGTAAAAGCGTTGATACAGCACAGCATTACATTCTGCGTTTGATGGCTGATAAAGGAAGAAATCTGTTATGTGTCAGAAAATCGGATGTAACGAATAGAGATAGCACGTTTGCAGAATTGCAGAGTGCCATTTTCCGTATGTTTGGTGATTCATATAGTCGATACTGGTCAATCAATTCGTCGGCAATGATTATCGAGAATAAGTTCAATTACAATCAAATTATTTTTCGTGGTGTGAACGATGAGAAGCAACGTGAAAAATTGAAATCAATCACCTTTAAACGTGGAAAACTGACAGATGTGTGGATCGAGGAAGCAACAGAATTGACAAAGGCAGACTTTGAAATCATAGATGACCGCCTTCGTGGTGAGCTGCCTGCAGGACTCTTTTATCAGATACGCATGACGTTTAATCCGGTAAATGCTAATCACTGGATCAAACGTGATTTCTTTGATAGACCGGATGATGATGTATATACGCATAAGAGCACTTACTTACAGAACCGTTTTATCGATGAGGCATATCATAAGCGTATGATGCGCCGTAAAGAGGTAGATCCGGAAGGCTATCAGGTATACGGTCTTGGAAACTGGGGCGAAACACGAGGGCTCATTCTTCATAACTGGGAAGTAATCACATGCAATCAAGACCTACAGTGGTATGACGATGTAGCAATCGGTCAGGACTTCGGTTTTAACCACGCCAACGCATTGTTTTTGTATGGATGGAAGGATAGTAATATCTATGTCATACGTGGCCTGTATGGCTACGAAAAGGACACGTCAGAGTGGATTATTGAAGCAAACAATGCCGGTATTCCAAAAGACGTATTGATGTGGTGTGAATCTGCTGAACCGGACCGTATCAAAATGTGGTGTAATGCTGGATATAGGGCGAGAGCAGTCAGCAAGGAACAGAATTCTGTCAAAGCACAGATTGACTGGTTGAAGGGTAATCCTGCCGGCAAAAACGAGCGTGCGATTAAGAGAATGATCTATATCGATGCAGCGTGTGTCGATTTCAAAAAAGAAATAGAACAGTGGAAATGGAAGCATGATGATAAACGTGATGTTTATCTTGACGAACCCGTTTCCTTTTTTGATGATGCGATGGCATCACTTAGATATGGCGTCGAAGGATGGCGAAAGCCAAGAGGACGTTTGGTTCTCGGAACCAAGAAATTGTAGGAGGTATACCCGTGCAAAAAAACAATCCATTTGCTTTACCAAAAAAGTTGGTAATGAATGTAACCGGAGATGAATTAAATATCACATTTGAAACGGTGACAAAATATATTAAAAAACATGAAAGTAGATTGAATAGGTACAACTATCTAAACAAACTGTATGAAGGATTTCAGATGATCCTTGATGAACCGAAAAAGGACGAATGGAAACCGGATAACCGTTTAATCGTAAATTTTCCTCGGACGATTACAGAGGATGCTTTGGGGTATGGGTATAGTATTCCGATTAAGAAAGTAACGGAAGATAAAGAACTGCAAGACTCTATTGATAAATTTAGCAAGATAAACAGTCTTGAAGATCATGAATATGAACTTGCAAAAATGTGTTGTAAATTTGGTCATGCATGGGAATACTTCTATCAAGACGAAAACAGCAAGACACGTGTGACACGATGTACGCCTATGGAGTTGTTTGTTGTCTACGATGACACTATGCAACACCGAGCGTTGTTTGCGGTCAGATATGGCTATCATTCAACTGATAGTGATGTATCGCGCGGAGAGATCTATGGTGAGGTGCTGACGAGAGAATGGATTCGTCAATTTGAAGGTACTAAATTCATTGAGGAACAAAAACCAAATCCATATGGTTACATTCCTGTTGTAGAATGGGTGTTAAATGAAGAACGCATGGGATTATACGAACCTGCAGCGGCATTAATCGAAGCATTCAGCGAAACAATCGGTATGAAGAAAAATGATGTCGATGCGTTCGCAGAAGCCTATATGGTGATAATTGGTGCAGAAGTCGGTAACGATGGTGTCAAGCGCATCCATGATCAACGCTTGATTAATATCTGGGGAACTGACAACAGCGATGAAATCAAAGATACGATGGTTCAATTCCTGCAGAAGCCTACTGCCGACGGGACACAGGAAAATTTATTAACCCGTTTAGAAGATTTGATATACAAGATCTGCATGGTGCCAAACATCAATGATGAAATGTTTGGTAATGCTACAAGCGGAATTGCGCTAGCGTATAAGTTGAAACCTCTTGATAACTTAACAGGTACATTTAATCGAAAGATAACAAAGTCATTGCAGAAGCGATATAAGATATTCTGTACGCTTGCTGTCAACTCAAAGAGTCCTGACGCATGGACGGATATTGATTTCAGGTTTACAAAGAATATTCCTCATAACATCACAGAAGAAGTAACGAATGCTCGTAATCTCGAAGGTATTGTAAGTAAGAAAACACAACTCGGTGTTCTTTCTATCGTTGAAAATGTGCAAGATGAGATTGATGCGATGGATAAGGAACAGAACGTGCAGCAGGATAACGTTGTTTCTGGCTTCTTTAAGAAGCAGGATGATGAATATGACTCGAAGTCACAAAAAGACGCTGCATTGCAACAAAATCAAGGCGTAGCAAAGAAATTGAAGGCGTAGTGCATGTCAATATTAAAGAAATTCACTTCTGAGAAGGAAATGATATCTGAATACTGGCGACAGCGCGAAGAAAGACAGCGTCAGAAGAACCTAGAAAAACTCGGTACATTAAACGAGCAGATAAGTGATATCTATAGCGATATGGAAGAGGCAATCAACAAAGAGATTGCTTCTTTTTATGTCAAATATGCTGCTGCCGAAGGTATCACACTTGCCAGTGCAAAAGAACGTGTTAGTAAATTAGATATCGAAAAGTATTCACGTATGGCCAAGAAATTTGTTGAAGATCGCGATTTCTCAAACGAAGCCAATGAAGCGATGCGGCTATATAACACAACCATGAAAATTAACCGATTAGAAATGTTGAAATCAAACATCGGCATGAAGATGATCGATGGTTATTCTGATATTGAGAAATTGACAGATAAGGCTTTAACAGATCAAGCACGCGAAGAGTTCAAACGGCAAGCAGGAATCCTTCATACAACTGTAAATGGTGATATTGATGAATTGGCTAAGAATATTGCAAATGCGTCATTTCAAAACGCTACGTTTTCTGATCGTATATGGCAACATCAAGATATCCTGCGAAATAATCTCGGTACATTGTTACATCAGGGGCTGATACAGGGTGTAAGTGCAGCAGAACTTGCACGACGTCTACGTAAAGAGATCAATACCAGCAAGTACAACTCTCAACGGTTGTTACGAACAGAGTTGGCCAGAGTGCAGATTGATGCTCAGATGGAAAGTTACAGACGCAATGGCTACAGCAAGTATAAGTTCTTAGCTTTAGGCTCTCATGCGTGTGAAGAGTGTATGCGTAATGATGGTGAGATATTTAATGTCGAAGATGGCAGAGTTGGTGAAAACATGCCACCAATGCATCCGAATTGTATGTGTTCAACGACTCCAGTATTTGAACAGGTACAGATATCCAAAGATGTAGATTATATGGGTAGGAGGAAACGGGAATCGTTTGAAACACCGCTCGGAGATATTAAAAACATTGCTGTTTACGAGAGTGACGTAAACAGTAGAATCAGCACGCAAACATACTCGCAAAGTGCGAAGAAAATAGTAAGTGCAGTTGATGATTTTATGAGTGAAAACTCGGTAAAAGTGAATGTGGTTGTGCTAAAAAATAAAACTCTCGGTGGTTTATCAGCTTACGATCACAGCAAGAATATGCTGTACGTCAGCGAGGAACTATCAAACGTCGCAGAATTTAAAAAATTAGTCGGTGATTACTTCCCGGCAGAGAACGTCAAAGATGTATTCACACATGAACTACTCGGTCATAAAGCACACTGGGAAGCAATCAAAAAATATCAATCTTCGCATCGGTCAGAGAGTATCGAGCAGTCAAAAAATGCACTTGAAGAGAAACTACAAAAATATGTAGCAACGCAGTTAAATCAGGATTACAATTATCTACGAAACAACGTCAGTGAAAACGCAAGTAGCGAATATAAGCAAGAAAAATCGTTGAATGAAGTGATTGCTGATGCTATAGTGTTAATGAAGAAAGGGGCTCTAAAGGATAAGACCTTAGAAAGGCTGATAAACGAGGTGTTAGATTATGATGGTTAAACCTTCAAAAGAATATTTAAGATTAAGTAAATTAGTTGAGCCGTGGATAGTAATAGACATGGAAAAATACGAGCCTGTTTTGCGTCAAGATGCCCCAGAAGAAGTAAAAAAAGCATATAAAAAAATTTCTAATCCACATTTTCACTAAAAATTCATAAGATGTTAGCACTCTGTAGAGTGCTTTTTTAATGCAGAAAGGGCGGAAAAAATGATACATGTACACTTGACTGAAAGAACCATAACGATTAAAGGGCACGCCTATTATGATGCGCCTGGTAAAGATATCATCTGTGCCGGTATATCGGCATTGGCAGATACATTAGCAATTTCGATTACGGAATTATGTACAGATATGGTGTCGTGTATTCAAGAAAATGGAAATATTCGAATCAAATTTGAAGATAAGAGCCTATCAGAGCATGCGCAACTCTTGATCAGCTCTTTTTCTTTGGGCGTACAGGGGATAGCGGAAGTTTATCCGGATTACGTTCATTATGTTGATCTACGACCAGGCTTGAGAGTCGATAAACCTTAAGGGCAAAGACGGCGCTCGTCTATAAATATGCGGATGGAGGAAAAGATGAATAAGAGAAACAGAGCAGTTCTACTTGCCTTTAATCAGGCATCCATGAGATTTAATTTACAACGATTTGCCGACGGCGGCGATACTGGTGAGCATGAGCAATCCAAAGAAGGCACAGGCCAATCCGGTGCAGATGGTGATGGCGACAACCAGCAAAAAAATGATGAGAAGAAGTATTCTGATGAAGATGTAAATCGAATCCTCGGTGCTAAGTTTGCCAAATGGCAGAAAGAGCAGGAAAAGAAACAAGCAGAAGCCGATGAAGCCAAGAAGCTGGCCAATATGTCAGCAGAAGAAAAGGCTGCAGCAGAAAAGCAGAAAGAGGCTGAAAAAGTTGCGAAGCTTGAAAAAGAATTGACAAATCTGAAAGAAAGGGCTGCACGTGCGGAACTTTCAAAAGAAGCTGCCAAGATTATGAAGGCTGACCATGAAATTATTGCAACACAGGATATGCTTGATTTCGTTGTAGGCCAAGATGCGGAAACAACAAAGGCAAATATTTCTAAACTGGTATCCATTATTCAGGATGACAGAAAGGCTCAAGATGCATTGCGTGCTAAGGGCGTTACACCTAAGGTGTTTAGCAATGATGGAGCGCAAATGACGGCATTGGAAAAAGCAATTGCGCGTCATAAACATTAAAAAAGAAAGAGGTATAACATGAAGAAATCTACCAAAGATTTATTGAAGAAAATCAATCTACAACGCTTTGCGGAGAATAACACCGGTGTAAGGGTGTATGCAAAGGAATTCAAAGAATTAATTAATCCTGTTTTTGCTGAACAGTCTTATTTCTTGGATATGTTCGGCGGTAAAATGGAAGCACGCGACGGCGTTCAAAACAATAAGAACGCATTCAGCGTAAAGACAAACGACATGAAGACGGTTATTGCCGATTACAACACTGATGCTAATGTCGGTATGGGTACCGGTACAGGTAAGTCATCACGTTTTGGTGAACGTAAAGAAGTCGTATATAAAGACGTAGATGTACCATACAAATGGGGCTGGTCATTCCATGAAGGATTAGACCGTGCGACTATCAATAATGATATGGATGCAGCAGTTATCGACCGTCTAGACCTACAGGCTGAAGCGTTGATTGCAAAGGCAAATGCAGAACAATCCAAATACATCTCTGCGAGTGCAAAAGGAAGAATTGAAGGTGGTGCAACTGTTACAAAAGACAACGTTGCTGAAGTGTTTGCAAAATTGTCTGCTTACTTCGTGAACGCAAAGGTTAAGAAGGGAACAAAGTTAGTTGCTAAAGTTAATACCGCTGTTTACGATGCAATCGTCAACAGCAACTTATCAACTACTTCAAAACATTCTGATACGAATATTGACACAAACGAGGTTCGTAAGTTCAAGGGATTTGAAATTACTGAACTTCCGGATGATGCGTTCCAAACAAATGAAGTTGTATATGCATACGCTGTGAATATCGGCAAAGCATTTACAGGTATCGTTACGACTCGTACCATTGATTCCGAGGACTTTGACGGTGTAGCATTACAAGGTCAAGGTAAGGCCGGTGAATACGTGCCAGAAGTAAACATGAAGGCTATCGCAAAAGTAACTGTTACGGGTGCTTAAGCCATTTGATGGACTGTACATTATGGGTGTGCGGTCCTTTTAGTTTTAATAAAGAAAAGGAGATAAGTCATGCATAAAGTTATTAAACGTTTCCATGATCTACATGATCACGATAAAGTGAAAGGATATCATGAATACAATGTTGATGATATTTATCCGCGCGAGGGGTATGAAACATCCGAAGATCGTATTGCCGAGTTGTCCGGAGATAATAACGCACAAGGCACACCGTTGATTGCTGAAGTCGAAGAGGAACCGGCAGAAAATGCACAAGACACCCCGGAAAAGAAAAACAATAAGAAGGATAAGTAATCATGGAAGTTTTGGAGCAAGTTAAAAAATTGCTTGGAACTGTCAAACGTGATGATCTGTTGAATACCGTTATTGATTTAACTGAAGCGCGCTTAAAAAATTTGCTTGGTGGTGCTGATAGTGTGCCTGAAAGGCTGCTATATGTCGTGGTTGAGGTTTCTATCATTCGTTACAATCGCATTGGCTCAGAGGGCTTTAAAAGTCATTCTGTCGAAGGGCAATCCATATCATTTCCTGATAGTGATTTTGAACAGTACTCTGATGATATTGCAAAATATCTTGCAACAAACGATCAGAATTCAGATAACAAAACGAGGGTTAAATTTATATGAGATACGACAAAGAAATCTATTTTGAAAAACTTAATCCAGGTAAGCTGAATGAAGAAACGGGTAATTATGATGATGAAGTAGTCGCTGTTTCAACACTTGATTGGGCAAGTATCATGAATACATCAGATGACACTAAACAACTTGTCTATGGCAATATTAAGCAGCAGGCTCTTACGATTCAAATACAAAACGTGTTTGTTGGGGCTTTTGATCGTATTAGGTTCAATGGTAAATATTATCGTGTTGATTCAGAGAGAACATTGGGGCTTAAACAGACGTTTATCGTATCGGAGATCCAATGACCAAAGTACGTGTTAAATTTTCCGGTCTGAATGAACTTAGAGCAACGATCAAGAAAAGCATGAATCTGTCAGATGTAAAAAACGTTGTCAGTAAGAACGGAGCTGAACTGTCTGAGAAGATGCAACGTAAAACGACGTCTGCCTTTACGAAAGGATATTCGCAGGGTAATACCGCACGATCAATCAAGCCGTATGTGGTGGATAACGGTATGACTGTCGAGGTGGAGCCGAAGATGAACTATGACCCATATGTTGAGTATGGAACACGTTTTATGGAAGCGGAGCCATTTGTAAATCCGGCATTTGAGAAGCAGGCACCCATATTTATCAAAGATATAGAGGATTTGGTGAAATAAAAGGTAGGAGGACATTATGGATCCACAGCAAGAGTTATTTATCGCTTTGAAGAAAGCAATCGAAGCCAAAGGATATGATGTGTATGATAGTGGCCTTCCGCCAGATAATACACCATATCCTTTTGTTTATATCGGAAATAGCATAATGACAGATGATCACGGTAATAAAACACAGCTGCTATGTACGGTTATTCAGACTATCCATGTTTGGCATAACAATCCAAGACAACGCGGAATGATGTCATCGATACTGTCTGAAATCAAGAAGGTATGTAGATCCTTAGAACATACAAAGACATTTGCATGGATGGTAGATGGTATAGACCAAGATGTCATACCAGACACAACGACCAATACACCATTGATGCATGGAGTGTTGGAAATCGATTTTAAAATGAAAGGAGCAATTGAAAATGCTTAAAAAGATATTTAATTTACAGCGTTTTGCAGAAGCGGTATCCGGTAAACAATATGTTTATTTGTATCGTGTGCTTGCTGATGCGGCTACTAAAGCAGGGACAAATCTTGCCTTTGTAACAGAAAACGGAAAAACAATTTCTGCTGATGCAGATAGTACCACAACAAAAGACGGTGCAATCCGTACACCGGGAACACCTGAGATTGAAATTACATCTACATCAATTTTTTCTAAAGGAGATGAGACTGTCAAGGAACTTGAAAAAGCATGTCTTGACGGAAAGTTAATGGAAATTTGGGAAGTAGATAGATCAACTAAGACCTCTGATAATAAATGCGATGCGACGTACTATCAAGGATATCTGACATCTTTTGAAGTCACTGCGAATGCGGAAGATTTTGTTGAGATTTCTTTGACTTTCGGTATTAATGGCAAAGGTGCTACAGGCAAGGCAACTCTTAGTGCTCAACAAGAGGCAATCGCCGATTATGTTTTCCAAGATACAAATAAGACGGGCGGATAATCAAATGCTAGGCAAGGGTAATACTCCCTTGCCTCGGTTTTTTTATAAAAAGGAAAAGGAGAAGTTATGAATTTAGAACTTGAAATAAAGCATCAGGTATATACATTTCGCTTTGGTATGGGCTTTTTAGTCGATATTAATGAAACATACACAAGGGATATTCCGGGCGCTAAGCAGGCTGATAAGATCGGCTTACAGTATCAAATTGCAGGTCTGATTGACCGCAATCCTATTTCATTACAAAGGGTACTATATACAGCGTGCATCAATGAACCTAAATTAACAATGGCAGAAATTGGTGCGTATATTGAAGAGGTAGATGATATTGAAGGGCTGTTCCAAAAGGTGCTCGATTTTTTATCAGAGAGCAACTGTACAAGCCACTTGACAAAGAAGATGTTGAAAGCTGTACAGGAGCAGGAAGAGGAAGAGAAGAAACGGAAAGAAGCGCTCGAAAAGATTATGGATGGAGTGAAGACAGAGTAACTCCGGAGAAGTTATATGAACAAATAGCGATTAATTGCTATCGGTATTTTAATTTTGTGTCAGACGAGCAAATTCGTATGCTCACTTTTCCGGAATACGAAAGAATGATGAAAGCCTTACGATTACGCATGGTTGATGAAGAATATGCCCGTCATGAACAGGCATATTTAAACTTCTTGGCACAAGGGAAAAAGAGATCAGGGCGCTACCTGAAACCAATCTACAATACGTTCAAGAAATTCTTTGACTATGAAAAATGGTTGGAAAAGGCAAATAATAAGCAATCACCTAAAACGACCTCACATAGTAAGAAATTTGAAGGTATAGGCGCATTGCTTAAGAAGGGAGAGAAGTAATGGCACAATCAAAATCTGTAAAAGCTATACTCTCTGCTGAAGATAAGGGTTTTTCAAAGGCGTTTAGCAAAGCCGACAATATGCTGGATTCATTTCAATCGAAAGTATCGAGCGGACTTGGCTTTGGCGTATTAATAGGTATTGGCCAAAAAGCATTTGAAGCAATTTCAAGCGGCATAGGCGGAATGGTCGGCGAACTTGATGATGCCTCAAAAGCGTGGCAAACATTTGAAAAAAATATGCAGATTAACGGTCATACCGAAGATGAAATAAAGGCCATTAAAAAGGAACTGCAATCATTTGCGGAAACAACCATCTACAGCTCATCTGATATGGCAAGCACTTTCGCACAATTAGATGCAGTAGGTATTGACTCTGCGCAAGATCTGGTAAAGGCATTCGGTGGTTTGGCAGCCGCTTCAAGCGAGCCAAAGCAGGCAATGAAAACACTATCCACGCAGGCAGTACAGATGGCCGCTAAGCCTAAGATAGCATGGATGGACTTTAAATTGATGCTGGAACAGACACCTGCAGGTATTGCTGCTGTTGCGAAAACAATGGGAATGTCCACGGCACAACTTGTTTCGGCGGTTCAAGACGGCAAAGTTAAGACACAAGATTTTTTTGATGCGATCAAGCAGACCGCCGGCGCCGGTACTGAGTTTGCTGAAATGGCAACACAGTATAAAACAATCGGGCAAGCGATGGACGGCTTGACGGAAACAATCAGTAATAAATTGCTACCCGTCTATCAAAAACTTTCAGAAGAGGGAATCAAGAGGGTTGTTGATTTAACAGACACCCTTGCAAATTCTATTGATCGTTTGACGGCGGCATTTGATAGTGGTGGCTTGACTGGCGTACTTGGTGAATTGCTGAATATGGCCAATGAATTGCCTGGTCCGATTAAAGCACTTGGGGCAGTCGGTGGTGCAGCATTTGCGAATATGGCTGCATCAAAGGTTCTGAATCCTCAAACGTTTAGTGCTGTGTCAAATGCTGCATCAAGCGCGTTTTCAGCAATGAGTGGTGGTTTTAAAGCACTTTCGTCTGGCGCAATGTCATTTGGTTCTAAAGCAATGACGGTCGCAACCAAAGGTATAACTAAATTTCAATTAATAACTGGGGCAATCAATCCAGGAAGTGTTGGCCAAAATTTTTGGTCAAGTTTTAATGGACTTACGAGTGGAGCGTCTTCTAAAATATCCGGAATAACTAATAAGATTAAAAAATCATTTATTGGTAAGATAGCGAATATAACAGGAGCAATCGGTGAAAAGATACTCAGCGTTGGTGGAAAAGTTACAAGCGGACTTGGAACCTTAATGCAAATGGGACTTAAGGCTGTTATGCCTGCTGCCATGATTGCGGCAGTCATTGCAGGCTTAGGTGTGCTGTATCATACTTACGGCAGTCAGATTAACAGCATTATCAATATGGTCATTCAAAAAGGACCGGAGATGATTACTGGGTTTGTTAGCAGTATCACGTCACAAATTCCTCTGTTAGTAAACAGTGGGACTGTCATGATACAAAAAATACTAGAGGGCATTGCAGTATTGATGCCAAGTATTTTGACAGGTGGCGCTGAAATCATCACAACGCTTGTTGACAGTCTTGCAAAAAATGCACCTTTTTTGATTGATAGCGCAGTAGCGGTTATTAATCAGTTCGTATTAGGGCTTGCATCGGTGCTTCCGGAAATTATTGTATCTGGATTGAATTTGATTGCGGCGCTTGCACAAGGTATTGGAAATAATCTACCTGAAATTGCTGCAACCGCATTTGATGCAATATTGAAATTTGTAGATGGCATCATCGACCATCTTCCTGAAATCATTGATGCGGCATTGAAGATTATTAAATCTCTTGCAACAGGACTCATACAATCGTTTCCGACAATTGTAGAAAAAGGCGGACAGCTAATCCAAAAACTGCTCGTTGGTATTGGAAAGGCGATTCCTCTTGTCTTAACAGCATTCTTTGACTTAGGAAAAAACATTATTTCAGAAGTATCGAAGATTGATCTATGGGCCGCCGGTAAAGCTATCATCGATGGTTTCTTGAACGGACTTAAATCTGCTTTTGACAGCGTGAAAGACTTTGTCGGCGGAATCGGATCATGGATTGCCGAACATAAAGGTCCGTTAAGCTATGATAAACGATTGCTGATTCCTGCAGGTCAAGCAATCATGAGTGGCTTGGACAAAGGTTTATCTACAGCGTTTAGTGCAGTCAAATCACGCGTATCAAGTATGGGAGACATGCTTGCAAGCATGATGGGTAACAGTTATGATCCTGCATTTGCAGGAGTAGGCAGAAGCATTAAGCCCTTAAATATGAATGCCGCACTTGATGAAACAGCGGAATACACCATGAATAGTACACAAACAATCATCGTACCTGTACAGATTGATGGTAAGGAATTTGCAAGAGTAACTGCAGAATACACACAAGATGCTTTGAAAGATAAAGAAGAACTTGATAAACGTCTGAGAGGTGAATAATGTATAACTTTAAAGATATAGATTCAAAGGAGAGCAGCACATTACTGCTCTCCGAATATTTAAAATATGACGGCATAATATTAGAGAAAATAATACCTGGTTATACAACGTTATCCATAGAGGGCAGAGAACTGTTTTCTCCAGAGATTATGACAAAGGAAATCACGGGGGTAGATGGTAGTCACTATTACGGAAGACGCTATCCTGCAAGAACTATAAGGGTCAAGTATCAATTGATTGCAAATACACCTGAAGAGTTTCGAGATGCTTTTAATAAATTAAATGCATGTTTATCAAAAGAAAATGTACAGGTGATATTTGGTGATGAACCGGATAAATATTTTGTTGGCTCAAAAGTTGGTAATGATAATGTTCCTGAAGGACACAAGAGTATTGTTTCCTCGTTTGAAATCTATTGTCCAGATCCATTTAAATACGCTACGACAATCAAAGAAATTTCGGCGGTAAAAAACGTAAATGGAATCTATGAAGCAACTATCGATAACAAAGGAAATTATGAATTGCTTCCGGAGTTTGAAATCAGGCATAAAGGCGAAACAGGATATCTATCAATCATTAGTCAGAATGGAGCAATGCAATTTGGTACTCTTGAAAAGCCAAGCGAGCATACAGAGGAAAGAGCGGTTATGCTTGCAGACTACAAGCAGGCAAGTGATATGTCTAATATGATATTGAATGACGGTTGTATAAACCTTGTGCAAAATGGTACAACCACAAGCGCAGAAGGCAAGTATTTATCGCTTGATGATATAGGTATGGGGGATTGGTGGCACGGTGCGAGTCGTACTTTTATAATTGTTACACCAACAAACAATTTAACCGTTAATTCAAAGATTTGGTTTGAGACATATCTAATTAGCCAAAAGGGTATGATCCAAATTGCAATCGGTGATGAAGAAAAGAAGCGGCTATGTGCAATACATCTTCAGAAATATAATCCTTCCAACAATATCGCTGATATATACATGCAGACGGATAGTGTAACGAAGCAACTGAACTTTGAACCAAGTTACACATCTATTACGAATCAGGATAAAGGAAATATCAGTATCACTTTTAACAAAGGATATATTGATTTCTTGATTCAAGGTGAGAAATATAGCATGTATGACCCTACACTAGTTAGCAAGAAAGCCAAGTATGTAACAATTTATCTTGCACAAATAGGTGCAACGAATAACCGATCTCATGATCTTATGAGTCGACTGTATGTTAAAACCTTGCAGATTATTGATAATCGCACAAATACTTTTACAACCATACCAAATCGTTATCATGCTGGTGATGTTTGTACTGTCTTAAATGGGAAATATTATGTCAACGGTGTTTATACGCCGCAAGACGAAATATTGGGTACAAAGTATTTTAAAGTTTCGCCAGGACAGTCCAAGATACAGTTTGGTGATTCATTGTGGTCAAATAGTGATATGGAGATCACGGTGAGATATAGAGAAAGGTGGTTATAAATATGCGCATAGCAATATTAAACCCATTTGATAGAGTTGTAGCGCATATCGATAACGACATTCCGGAAGCATTACACTATTATGATGATACTTTGCATACATATCTTGCTGGTTCTCAATATACATTTGAATTTAAGATATATGCGGATATGGCTGACAGCAAATATATTGTTGCTGGAAATAAACTTGGATTTAAATACAAGGATAAAGAATATTATCTAAACATCGTATCCGTAGATGGAGATAACAGAGAATTAAGTGTTGTGGCCTATGGCTTGTCTCTGCAGTTATCTGGCAATACAATTTCTGAATACAAAGCGGATAAATCATATTCATTTAAAGAGTATCTTGCCAAATTCGATAGTGATAACGTCGTTAAGTTAGGAATCAATGAAATCAGTGACCGGAGTCGAAAACTTGATTGGGATGGAGAAAGTACATTGCTTGCAAGACTGTTTTCTCTTGCCACTAAATTTGATGCTGAGATTGAATTCATTACTAATCTCAATGATGATTATTCTTTGAAAGAGATAACACTTAACGTGTATCGGAAACACAGCGATACTGTACAAGGAATTGGAACAGATCATAGTGCAATCGTGCTTAGAGATTTGTTCACTATTAATCGCACGGTCGATATTAAAGACTTATATACGGCCATATTCCCAACCGGAAAAGACGGATTGAATCTTATAAGTATGGCTGAAAAAACTGAAAAGGATGATGCAGGAAACACGTTTATAAAGCCTACGGGCAGTAACATCATTTACGCACAGACGGCAATGAACAGTTTTCCGAACCATCTTAAGAGTATGCATGCAAAGTATATCATTAAAAGTTGGAGTACAGATTATGCAACAGTTGAGGCACTGTATGGCAATGCATTAGCCGAACTAAAAAAGAATTGTACGCCAAAGGTGAGTTATACGATTGATGGATATGTTGACGGCGAAATCGGTGATACCTACACGATTGAAGATAAAGGATTTAACAGCGTGCAGTATATTCGTGCTCGTATCATTGAGCAGCAAATCTGTACGACTGATGTACGCAACAGTAAAACCGTATTCGATAACTTTACTGAAATAAGTGCTAAAATCAGTAATGACGTTTTAAAACAAGTACAGGCTCTCATTGATGCTAATAAAAATATAGCAATATTGGTGTCGTCATCGAACGGCACCATTTTTAACGAGTCTGATGAAAATAAAAAAACCACTCTGACAGCAAGGTTACTTGATGGACAGACTGATGTTACTGATAAATACCGCATCATGATTTATCGAGATGGTACGTACGTCAAAGATGGCCCAAATATCGAATTAACGGTATCCGGTAAAACAATCATACGTTTTGATGCAATTGGTTTAAATGAAGTAGTTGTTGGGTCATATGAACTAACAATTGGTTTTACAAAAAACGGTAAGGACGCCGTACAGTTAAAAATCATCTCAACTACACAAAAATATCAATTAAGCGATGATGGTAATAATACACCTGCGGGAGAATGGTTGGATACAAAACCAACTTTCTCGAAAGAGTATATCTGGACTATGGTGACGCATACCTATTCAGATGGTAGCACTACATCGTTTTACCTAGTTGAAAAAAGACCACGCAGAATGCATCAAAGTACGCAATACTATTTATCGACATCTGCAGAGAATGTCGAGAATGGTGAATGGTCTGATACAGAGCCGGACATGGTAATCGGGAAATATATGTGGAGTCGTCACAAACTTTCCTATTCTGACGGTTCAGTCGAATATAGCACTGAATGGCGTAACGATCAGATCAATAAAATGTTTACGACCATTCAAACTCTATCGACAAATATTTCAGATACTGACGGAAAAATCAATCTTGTAGTTCAGAATGCACAGACATTGATTGATAACCGGATAGCAGATGAAACGCAACGTATCAAAAACGAATATGTGACAAAGACAGACTTTGAAGTTGCTAATGGAAACGTTGCTACAAGATTCACTGATATCGAAAATGGCGTAGAGAAGATCACAAGTCTGATTGAGAATACACCGGATGGGACGCGCTGGAAAAACATTGCGCATGGTGATACAGAAACTTTGATGGCCGCTGACGGTCAACATATCTTTGTGGCTGGAAAAGAAGTTGCATCATTTACGGCCAATGCTGCGACCATGCAAGCATTAAAGGTAACGGGTGATGTTCAGATGGGCGCACATTTGATACAACGTGGCCAACATAAGGAAATAACAACAGGCAAGATGGTAGCGAGTACCGATTGGTACTGGATAGGTGGTGAATAGTTATGGCATATACAGGTGATTTGCAGGTCATACCTCCAACTGGCAGAGGTAGAATGAATCTACATGTGGAGTGGTATGAATATCTTACAAATATTGCAAATAATACTACCAATATCCACATGAGCGGGTATATCTATAACCCTGATAGGGCAACATTGTTTGATACTTATGGTAATGGTCACGGTGTTATCAGGTTATACTGGCACGATAATCGACAGGGCACGAAATACTTAAGTGCGGACACAGTTGTAACAATTCTTGCAGGTCATCAAACTATAAATGTGTCAGGCGACATCGTTGTTACACATAATGGAGATGGATCATTACTTGGATATGGCGGTATTGAGTGGGTCAAAGAATCATCTTTGAACTGGATGCCTGAAACATGCTTTGTCAATACAGGCGGGTATGTCGCATTAACGACGATTCCACGCGCAAGTGAAGTTACAGGAATAACCTTTGGAAATAACTGGGACGATGCGATTAGAGTGACATATAATCGCAAGAGCGGTTCTTTTAGGGAGAAGTTGGCTATCAAAATCGATGGTGGTAAAACTCTAAAAACGATACAGGGATATGAAAATGGTGCAAGTGTTACATTTAGTGAATCGGAGAAGAACATTGTACGTGAGTTTGTTAATACGCATGGTACATTGACCTATAACGTAGTGCTTGAAACCTATACAAGCGATTATGCAACGAAGATAGGCACGTCAAATACATATTCGCATTCGTACGATTTTATCTCTGCTCCAGACGTGCAGGTGACCGTAACGGAAGTGGGAATCACCGGCAGGAATGTTGGCGCACTTGAAACGGTAGCAATTATTGGTAAAAAGAAGATCAGTGTTACAGTTACACCGAAAAACTGGGCGGACATCAAGGCAGTCAAAGCATACGCTGGCGGCAGAAGTACAACCATTACGGTTACTAAACAGTCAAGCGGGGTATACACTGGGGAAGCGACCATTACAAATCTGACGAATGCGGATTATATGGTATTAGCAACTGATAGCAGAAATACTGATGGCAAGTGGGAAGCAAAAGGTACTTTTAAAGCGTACTCACCACCAAACATATTGAACGTAGTTGTACAGAGAACCACACAGACGTCCAGTAATGCGACATTGGCAGCGGATGGTATCTACTATAATGGCACGATCGGGAATACGACCAATGCGATTACAATCGCTATCAGCGGAGCAGCTACAGGTGATGCAACACCAGCATATAACGGCAACAAATGGAATACATCAAAAGCAATCAACGGTGCTGATCCAAAAAATGCATACAAGTATGCAGTTACTGTTACAGATGTATTTGGACAGAAAATAACTGTTGAATACTCATTGGGTGCGAGTAAACCGGTCATGTCTGTGTTAGAAAAAGAAGTGTGTATTAACGGATCAGTTGTCGCTGATGATTACTACTTCAAAACAAAGCGTTTGATTGATTTTTTCTATCCGATTGGGTCAATCCTCATGAATGAGAATAAGGATTATGATCCAAACATCATTCTTGGTGGTAAATGGGAAAAGATTGAAGATAGATTCTTAATTGGTGCAAGCAAAAACACACCTATTAAGTCACAGGGCGGTAGTTTCACTCACTCTCACGGTAGTCTAGATGGGAGAAATGGCAACCTTGCTGCTGCCATTGGTGCGGTTAATGGAAATGTTAATGAAATAGGATATAAAGCTGTAAATGATACGAATGTAAGTGCTTTGGGAAATGCATCATTTGTTGTTTCTGGAGCGAGTCAGGGTTTTGCGGGATGGAATCATTTTACTGCTGTTGTTGGTCAAACCGCCTCTGATACTACAGCACAACCTTACTATGCAGTAAACTTTTGGAAAAGAATAGAATAAGAAAGTGAGGTAAAAATGGAAATTAAATTAAAAGATGGTGGAAATTTTAAAATCAACTCATATCAAAAAGATAGTTTTGAGATGATAATTCCCTTCAATAAAGTCTACGATATAGCAGTTCTCATGAGTAAAAACAACGTTTCTAATGCTAAAATTATTGATTCTAGCACAGGAAAAGAAACGGTTATTTATCAATTTGAAACGGTAAAAATGTTGGGTTTTGAAACTAAGATGGTTGATGAAAACAATATTAGTATTAGGTTTTCTTTTGATGAAGTTCCGCAAGCGGAAATCGATTTAGCCAATCAAAGAGCAGAAACAGAAGCAGTCGCACATTTTATCGCATTGGGTTTGCAAAATGCCGATGTCAAAGACGTTATCAAGTGGGCGAAGTTTTTAGAAGATTGGCATCCAAAAAAGTTCCCATATAAAAAAGGGGAACGATTTAAGCTAAATGGCAATCCGTACGAGGTTATTGAGGATGTAATATCGAGTGAAAACAACACTCCTGATAAGGACACAAAGCATTACAAATTGCTGAAAGAGCAAGAAAACAGTCAAGATAAACCAAAGGTTGAAATCAAGCCGTGGGATGAAAAGAAAACCTACAACAAGGGTGATTTAGCAATTGCACGCGGTATTGTGTTTATCTCAACAATTGACGGAAACAAAGGTAATGAGCCAGGCTTCGGCACTGCTTGGAATTATTACAAAGAAAATTAAATATTGCTATTAAGGCGACCAATATGGCCGCCTTTTTAGATAGAAAGAAAGAGGAAAAATAAAATGAATGCATTATCACAATTAATTATTATTGCAGTTTTGGTTGAAGGGATCTGGGAGAATATAAAGCGTTTATATTCTGCTGAAGGTTTTGACAAGAGTGTAGCTGGATCATTAGGGGTATCTATCTTAGTTTGTGTAGCTACTGGCGCAGACCTATTTGTAATTATCGGATTACCTTTGGCGGTTCCTTTCTTAGGTTCTGTATTAACAGGTATTATCACAGCTCGTGGGGCTAATTTTGTGAATGACCTATTTACTAGATTAAATGGTCCAAAGAAGGAGGCTTAAGAATGTTGAGAGTAGTTGACGTTGCATCTCACCAAGCTGGTATTGTTACCGGAGCATTGGATTGTGATGCGGTTATTTGCAAAGCCACAGAAGGAACAGGCTACGTTAATCCTTACTGTGACGAACATTATCAGTCCGCTAAGGCCGCTGGAAAACTTCTTGGAGTATATCACTATGCCTCCGGTGGTAATCCTGAAGCAGAAGCAGAATTCTTCATTAACAATGTGCAAGGATATTTGCATGAAGCTATCTTAGTATTGGACTGGGAATCAGGTGATAATGCCGCTTGGGGTGATTCTAGTTGGGTTGCTCGATTCTGTGCACATATTGTGGCTTTAACTGGTATCAATCCAATGATTTATGTACAGCGTTCTGCGGCTAGTCAATGTGTTGGTCTTGGTGATTATGGGATTTGGTTGGCTGAATATCCTGATTACGCCCCACGAGGTTGGGATGCATATTATCCACCAAATTATTCTGGTGATTACGCTATGCATCAGTTCACATCATCTGGCAATATTGCTGGATACGGTGGCCCACTAGACTTAAGTTTATTCTTTGGGGATGCAACTGCTTGGGGATTATATGCTGGGTCTAATTCGCCTACAAACGTTATTCCATCTGTACAGCCAGAACAGCCAGCACCTGAAATCCGTCAAAATGGAAGTCCTGAGGGATCTACATTAGACCTGCTATATCGTACAATGAATAATGAATTTGGCACTGGTGATACTCGCAAGTCCAATCTTGGTGATCGTTACGATGAAATCCAGAATATCATTGAGCATATTGCAGAAGCTGATACAGATACTCTAGTAGCAGATGTATGGGCTGATAAATACGGTGGTGATGACGTTCGTAGAACTATTCTTGGAAGCAGATATCAAGAGGTTCAAGACGCTATTGATGGAGCAAATCAAGCAGTATATCACTTTGTTAATCCTGGTGATAATATTTCCTACCTTGCTCAATGGTATGGAACAACTGTGGGCGATATTCTTAGTTTAAACCCACAGATTGACAACCCTAATCGTATTTATCCTGGGGATAAGATTAGAATTAAGTAGATTAGGAGCCAAAATATATGTCGATTAGAGATTTGATAACGTTGTTGGAGTTTAAGGATGGTGTAAGCGCCATCCTTTCAATCCTTTTTGTTTTTTCTATTGTGGTGCAGGTTGCTCCGATTAGAATCAATCCGTGGGATAAGCTACTAAAGTGGGCAGGTGATCGCATCAATCACAATGTTAATCAAAAGATAGATACGCTAGATAAAAAACTAGATGAACACATTGCGACTGATACCGCTCGTCGAGTTGACGACATCCGTAACACAATCTTGGTTTTTGCAAATGAATGCAGTCGTGGAATCGTGCATTCAAAAGAGCAATTTCGATTTATCGTTTCTAAGTGCGATGCGTATGAACAATATGTTGAGGATAATCATTTGAAGAATGGTGTTATTACGGAAGCTACACGATTGATAAAGGACACTTATCAAAATAGATTAAAGAATGACGATTTTCTAAAATAGATTTTAACTAGAAAGCCTACTCTCTTAAATGAGGGTAGGCTGTTTTTTTGTGGCACCCAGTTTGGCACCTTTCTATTATAAATACATAAAAAATCATAAACACAGACAGTCATAAATCGCTAAAAATAGATGATATTACCACTTGGTATTAACCGTTATATGTATGCCATTGATTCCCGTTGCTCGCTCTTAAAATGAAAATGTTGGAGAAGAGTATTGCTATAACATATATTATAGATAACTTGCATCATTTTCCTTTATCTTTGGGAAACTTTTATAAAAGGACATATATTTTATGAAACTAAGTGATTTCTTTGAGAAACATGTAAGAGTGTTTACTTGTAATAGTTTAATTATTATCGGAGAAGTCATAGACTACTATCCTGCTATAGGTACTGAGTCTGGTGAAGATGAAATTGATATTTTCC
>ERZ773272.82-NODE-82-length-36796-cov-7.739065_pt1 | contig 36796 bp, 40 predicted proteins | sample MGYA00511891_ERZ773272 | MGnify/ENA primary metagenome ERZ773272 (study PRJEB29015, sample SAMEA2738150) | human oral metagenome | biome: human oral; feature: human-associated habitat; material: saliva | place: China | collected 2198 ...
TAGAAACTAGAATATCTAATGTCATAGAATTAAAAATATAAATCAACAAACAGAAATTAAGGGGATATTATTGGCAATATCTCCTTATATTTGAATAGGAATGCGTAATTGTGGATAACTTTGTAGATATCATAATAATGCTAATTCTTCTTGAAATAATACGAACGAACACTTGCCTTTAAACAATCGTCTTGGGTAGAAGTTTATCCATTCTTCCACGTTCTTAACTTTGTCTCTGGTAAGGATCTTGTCAAAATCTGATCCTTTCGGCAACCATCTTCTGATTAATAAATTTGCATTTTCATTAGAGCCACGTTCCTGTGGTGATCTGGCATGACAATAATAGATTTTAGTTCTATTACCAACACGATTTATCGCTTTTTCAAGAGCTTCAAAGTCCTTAAATTCAGATCCGTTATCCACAGTAATTGTTTGAAAAACCGAATAAAAACTAGCACCAAGCCGTTTTTCTATTCGATTAAGGGCTTTAACAACTTCATCCGCAGTGTGAGCTTTCAGCACTTCAATAATTTCATATCGTGTTTTTCGTTCTGTTAGAGCAAGTGCTGTTTTCTTGTTGGTGGATTTTCCAACTACGGAGTCCATTTCCCAGTTTCCAAAGGTCTCTCGACCAAGTACCGTTCTATCTCTCTTCTCAATAGATGTACCAGGAGCAATCCGTTTTTGAACAACTTTCTTCTTCTTTCTTTTGTTACTTTTCCCATGTCTAGGCAAGTCAACCATACTAAGATTCTCAAAGTAACCTCTCTTTATTCCTGTATATAAAGTTGTATGAGAAAATACCATTTCATCAAAATATAGCCCATCTTCCTTAATACCAAGAAGTACGGCTTCAGGGCTATATTTGTACTGTACTATCATTGTTTCAACATATTTTTTAAATTCAAGATCAGATATGAGTTTAGGTGTTCTCCCTTTTGCTTTTAATTTATCCTTGTAATTGGCATTAGCAATTTCTGGATCATACCTAATTTCAGTAGTTAAATCTGTATTTGTATGCACATAAGTTGCTCTTTTAATTTCATAATAGATTGTCCTAAGGCTACAGCCTATAGCCGCTGCTATGTCTTTCTTTGAAAAGTTCTTTAAGAGCATCCGTTCTATTGTTAGTCGGTCACTATAAGTTAGGTGCTTAAATTTTTCTCCCATATCAATCCTTTAAGATAATTCATAGTCATCTGTTCTCTTGCTTATATCACGTTGTAATTCCTCATAAGCAGCTTTATTTTTCCACGATTCATAATTCTGCTCTAGGCTTCTTTTTAGTCTGTTGGTGGATCTTTCAATGTATCTGCTAACATGATAATTTCTTCCATAGTCTTTAGTGCTATAAACCTCTTTCTTGCTTAACATCATAGTGCCAAATCTGTTTCCGTTAGCGGCAGATCGATTAAAGTAATTCATGGCACGCACCTTATCCTTTTTAACAAACTCACCCTTTAGATACATAAGCCCTAATCTATTTTGAGCAAAAGAATTTCCCATTTCAGATGCTTTCTCAAGCTTAAATATTGCAGTCTTAGGATCGTATTTTGAACTTGTCTTATCAAGCATTTCTATCGCTTCGCTGACCGTTTTTAGCTGGTTAGATCTTGCCCTATCATATGTTTGCAGTTCTTTAAGTATTGCGTTCCCTAGTCTCGGATATAGTCCATCTTTGGGATTATACAGTTTGTTTTCTAAATATGAGTTGCTACCGCCATATGTATTAGCGAATTTTGCCTGTAAATCTTCGATTTCAGACACTATTTGCTTGAATTCGTCTTGGTGGTAGGAAGATATAAAAAAGTCGCTTAAATCGTCAATTTCTCCCTTTAAATGGTGTAGCGTTTTCTGATTATAGTTCCAATATCTTCTTTCCGTTCCTGTAGCCTTTATTTCTTTGTACAGATTAATTAATCGCTCTTTAAACTTGTCTTTATTTAGCAAAGAAGTATCTTTTTTGTCTTTTATAATATCTCTGAGCATATTGGATATTTCAATCATCTGCTCTTTGTCTGTTTCAAGTTCACTAACCATTGTGCTTTTTAGTATTTCTATGCTTGATTGTTTAAAAGTGCCTTTATACTGCTCTTTTACTACCTGATTACCATTTTCATCGAGCAACGGAACTTTCTCCAGCTTTCCTGTATCTTGATTACGCTGCATTTTAATTCTTCCATCAGGATTTCTAACCCACTCACGATATATTTTCTTTTCTCTCATTGGAGTTGGTTCAATAGTTGCAATATGGATATGTATATTGTCTGTATTGTAATGAAAAGAAGCAGTCCATACAGCGTTATCTAGTCCTTCTTTATGCATCATGGCATCAATGGCAGCTCTACTAGATGTTATTAGCTTCTTTTCGTCTAAGATCTTGTCCTTATATACACCAATCTGCTCTAAATAACGATTATCGAAAGATATAACGGTTTGCCACATATTGGATTCATTGTTCTGTGCAGCTTTAAATAAGTCTTTAATTTTTGTTTTTTCATCCAGCGAAAGATGGTCTTTATCTCTGGTAAATAAAGCACTGACTTCTTCAGTAGTATTATTTTTATAATCATCTACCACCGTTTTTTCTTCGTTTTCCATATAACCTAGATATTCTTCAAATAGGTTGTATTGATCCATCTTGTCTTTTCTGGTCGCATTATCTCTATCTATGTAATTAATATACTCAGAAAAAGCTTTACTTCCTGAAGTACAAAATCTTGTCACTGCAACAATTCCAACCATAGGATTTTCCTCTTTCTTTTTAAAGTGGTTTAAACATCTTGTCTATCCAGTAGTTCTCTTATAAGTTCGCTCTGTTCGGCTAAAGTTTCGGCTAATCTATCTGCCTGTACCTTGTATAAGGCTATCATCTTGTCTGTTAGCTCTGTATACTTATTATCTAAATTCCTAAGCTCTGGAGCTTTTACATAATCAGCAAGTATTTTATTTACAAGCTCGTTTGTGCTTATTCCTTTAGTCCTAGCTATCTTTTCAAGAGTTGTCTTTGTATATTCGGAAACCCCTCTTACATATAATACTTCACTTCTCATTACTCAATACCTCTCTGAGCCTTCAGATTGTCTTTTTCTTGTTTCGCCTTTGCTATCTTTTCAGATAGATTACCTTCAGCTTCTACTAACACGGTATGTTTAAATCGACCTTCAGCCGGCATCAGCATTTCATTCTTAGATGGTAAAAGCTTAAACAAAAGAGTATTGGTTATGTCTTTCATAATTATAGAGTTCTGTTCGGCTGTTCTTAATCCTAATCGAAGTCTTGTAAAATGCTTGTCTAATTTTTCTGCAACTAAATCAGCAGTCATTTCTGAATATTTAGTCAAATCTAGATCTCGTTTTCTATATTCGTTATATTCGTTTATCATGAAGATGACTGCATCCACCTCATATTTAAAACCAGTTTCTTTCATAACTTCGTGGATGGTGTCTATTGTCTGTTCTGGTAAATTGTATTCTTTTCTTGCCATTTCCGTCTCCTCTATATAGATTTCTACCGCATAAAATGATACGGTTCTAAACCGTATTGCCATAAATTCGTTATAATTTCATACGGTTATAAACCGTATTTATAAGAATTTATGCAAGCATATAAAACCGTTGGCACTGCCAACGTAGCACGCTCCGTGCTATCAGTTTTCCCTTATGCTCTTTATTTATTCGCAGAGCGAAAAATAAAAAAGGGATGAGGGCTAAGCCCTAACATCCCACCTTTTCTAAAATTTTAGAAGCATGAGCTTTAAAATTTCCTGATTAAGTTCTACCTTATTTCTATAAAATGGTCTATGAACCATAGTCCATTTACCACCTTCTTCTACAGTGATTACTCCCACATATTTAATTTCATTTAGTATGTTCGTGTACTTGTCTTGAATTAATTTTTTCTTTTCTTCAGGAATAACAATCCATGACTTGTGAACATATTTTGAATTGTGTTCCGCTTGCACTATAGCTTTCTTAATATCCGACAGTTTAAATTCAAAAGAATTGAACTGAACATTGCCCTGGAACATTTCTACTGTCACCAGGTCAGCATTACCTTCTCTTATACTGCTTTCAAATTGATACCTTATAGCTCGTCCAGAATAATTGTAATTTTTCCAAAAGGTATCTTTTAACTCTTGTTCGGTCAAGAACATTAGTTGCTTCCATCCTTTTCAGGCAAAATATCAAAATCGAAAACAATTACTTCAAGAAAAGCTTTCCCTTTTTCCTTATTATAAATGTTTTCAATCTTACCGTTAGTTAATTGTATGTAGACACCCTCTTTAAGTTCCTCTTTAGCTTTTGTATATGCAGAACCAACAAAATTAGCAAACCAAGAGCTATATACAGCTTCACCATTTTTATCTTTTCCCTCATAAGAAGATATATGCACTTGCATGGTGTTTTTTCTTTTCTCATGTTCATTAACTTTAAAAACTTTAACTTTCTGTGTTTCTGAAATATTCATATATTTCTCTCCTTTCGCTTCAATAAAAAAAGAAAAAGCAAAATGCTTTTTCTTAATAGTTAAATAATGATAATTTGATTTAATTCTTCTATAAGACTTCAAATAGAGTGCAAAAAAGAGGGACTTAACCGCCACTCATTTTTTATCCGCTTTCTCAAGTATTGGCTCATAGTAGAGCTTTTCCCCTTCACGTCGTGCGAGTGCAGCTTCTTCGAGAGTGTCATAATACCCTAGATTAATTTGAGTACGACGAAGATTTATATACGCTCGATACTTGCCGCTTTTCGTGCGACTAACCCCTTTAACTCCTGAAGTATTATTTTTGCGAATTTTTTGCTCAAGGCTATATGTTATAGTACCGTCTATCCTCGCATCTTGGATTTTATCATAACCATCTTCCTTGATACCGTCCATCAGCGCGGCGGATGTCTCCTTGCGTAAACATCCGCATGATCTCGTCTTCTTCAATTGACCGTATGTCATAACAACTTCACGACCACAGTCGCATTTGCACAGGTAGCGTAAATTTGCAGCTGAATCAACTTCATCAGGCAACCTTTTGAGTGGCGTTAACCGACCAAGCTTTTGATCCAAAATCAGCTTATCAATTCTAGCTTCGTCTATTTTTCTGCGCTTAGCTCGATACAAGCATCCGCATGACTTTGACGAGCCAGATAAAAGACTGCCATAATCAACAGCTTTTACTGTGCCGCACTGACAGCGACACAGATAACGTCTTTTATCTGCTTTTGAGAGAACTGTCCAGTAGCCGAATTTATCGCCTGTATGTATCTTCCTTTTCCTTCCCACGTGATTTTTCAACCTCTTTGATAATTTAAAATAAAAACGAAATTTTAGACTGCCCATCTACAATATCAAGCTTCAGTCTAGCATTATATTTTTTACCTGACTTCTGACTTTTAAAACCTTTTACTTCTTTCTTTGTAGTCTTATATGTCAAAAGCTCTAAAAGAACTTTCTCAGATAGTGTTTTACCGCTAATCTTTTTAGGCAAATTGAAGTTGCAGCCTGATCCGTCTTTTTTCCATCCTTTACAAGCATACCCCCAACCTTTATCTACAAGCTTATTTCCGCAGCAAGGACAATCAAATAATTCTTTTTCTTCTCTTTTATTTTCCATTAAGACTTCTGTATTGCTTGCCATTTCAATTAAATCTGCTTTGAATTTTGCTTGTACATCAGCCATAAAGTCATCAAAAGATAATTTGCCGCTTTCTACATCAGCCAGTTTTCCGTCTACTTCAGATAAAAATTCAATAGACTTTAACCTATCTGGTATAACAGCATCCATGGATCGTCCAAATTCTGTAGATATAAAGTATTTACCTTCTTTCTTAACAGTGCTAGAAACATTATGACCCTTTTTCTCTGTAAGTTCTTTTATAAGTCCATCCCTGGTCGCACCAGTTCCTATGTTATGTATCTTCATAAAATCAAGAAGTGAAGCTGTTGTAAAATGCTGTTTAGGTTTCGTCTCAGTATCAACTACTTCTTTTTCATTAATTGAAATAATCTTCCCTTCATCGATGCTGCCTATCGATAGTATATCAACATCATCTGTTTCTACGGCATCATCCTTAAATAGTGCCTTATATCCAATCTCAGTTACGTTTTTAAGCTTTGATTTTATCTTATAACCAGCTGTTTCAGATATTATTTCCGTCTGTTCATACCTGGAACTTTCCATAAAAAGAGAAATAAAATTCTTAATAATCGCATCATATACATTTTTTTCAGCTTCATTAAGTTTTGCATATTTCGCTTCAATTCCACCTTGTGGAACTACAGGGATTAGTCCGTGATGATCTATGACCTTCTTATCATTAAAATACCTGTTTGGAATCTCTCTCATACAGCAGCTTGATACATACTGTTTAAATTCTCCAAAGGCAAGAGCTTTTACGGTGTCTTTAAGTTCCTCTTTTAGATCAGCTGTTAAATACCTAGAATCAGTCCTGGGATAAGATAATATCTTATGCTTATCATAAAGATCCTGACAAATAGAAAGTGTAACATCTGCATCATAATCATATTTCTTACTCATTTCCTTTTGGATAGTAAGTATATCAAATGGTTTTGGTGGATTATCTACACCATTTTCCTTTTTTACAGATATAGCCTTCGCTTCATGTTGCAATTTTTCTAAAACTTCCGCAGCTGCAACATGATTATCGAACTCTAGTTTTTCTCCGTTATCAGAAATTAGTACCCCATTAAATGTAATATCGTCACCCAATTTAAGCTTTATGTAAGAGAATGGTCTTTTAACAAAATTCTCGATTTCTAAATCTCGCTCAATAATAGCGTGAGTTAATGGAGATTTGCATCTACCATAATTAACAGTTACACCGGCAGTCTTTGTTAAAGATATAAGCCTTGAATAATTAAATCCAATATACTTATCCATAATTGCTCTTGCCTTACCAGAAGCATATAGATTATCAAGCATTTCTTTAGAAGTCGGATCATTTAGCAGATTATCATATGCCTTTTTTATAGCTGCGATAGTTAAGCTGCTAGTCCATAGACGATATATATTTCTTTCTTTTCCAGCTTCTTTCAATATCCAACGCTGTATTAATTCGCCTTCTCTTCCAGAATCACCAGCATTAATGATATAGTCGGCAGCTCCAAGAGCTTTCTTAATAGCATTAAGCTTTCTCTGTTTGTAATCATCTATAGCTTTCATCTCCTTGTCATCAAATGGAATAGGCAGCATTGCAATATCCCATTTCTTATAATTTTCATCAATTTCTTCTGGATCTAAAAGTCTTAGGCAATGACCTTGGGAATGCACAATTTCAACGTGTACTGGTTCTTCTCTAGAACCAATTGAGAAACTTACTTCCCCTTCTAAAAAGCCATCTCTATTCTTATGTAAATTCTTAACACCTATAGCTTCAGCATACGCTTCCGCAGCGTTTGCCTTTTCTGCAAGAATTACTAGGCTTCTACTCATTACGGTTTATCCTTTCCAAAATGCCTTGAAGATATTCATTAATAAGATCATCTTCAAGGTCAACATCTACATATCGTTTTGCAACTCTCTTAATGCGATCTAAACTATCTGCATTAAGACTGATAATTTCATAATCGTTATCAGCTACATATAAGCTAAATTCTTCCTTTAGCTTATCAAGTTCAGCTTCCATTTGTGGCGAATATATATTGTTGTTAATAGCTTCCTTTATTTCTTCTTTTTCTAATCGGCTGCTGTTCTCTTTAATATATTCATGTACAAACTTCTTCAGTTCAGGTTTCCCTACATTAATCATTGATTTCTACCCTCTAAATCATACTGGATATTTCATTATAAATTGTTGATAGTATGGATATAAGCTCCGTCCTAAGTTCAGGGTAAATAAGTGTAATTACCCCTATTGCAGCAAGTAGTATAAATAGAACTCCTACTATTGTTCTGCATATACTTTTTATAAAGGAATATGTATGCTTAACTGCCATACTCTTTTCTACTATAACCTTATTTTGATCTATATCTTTGTGCTTTTCATGAAGGGCTGCTTGTTCATTTCTGAATTCTGTTTCTCTGTTAGCCACTTCTTTCATCTTTGCGTATTTATTCATTCATTGATTCTCCAAATAAAAAAGAGAGCTTGTAGGCTCTCTTAATCGCTTATTATAAACGTACATCTATATCATCTTTAGCTAATTTGAATATTAAGGTGTCATACCCTAATAACGTAGATGCTAATACAACAAACATAATCAGTATTGGAATTGTTGCACCAGCTCTGAATTTCACAATATTAAATATCCATGCTGCTACACCTATTCCGAATAATATTAGAAGTGGTTTGCATATAAACCTAACTATCGGTCTAAAAAATAGTAAGGTTTTTATCATAGCTAGTCTTTTTGTAAAATCATCATTCATTGCAATCACCTCTTAAAAAACTTCCATTTTTTCTTTTCTGGTTCTTCAGGAGTAGGTTCTTCAGCTTCTGTTTTTAGAAGCTCCTTGTACAGTGTAATATTCGTTAGTATATATGGATCAGGTGTATAGTCTGTAAAGTACAGCCTGTTATCCGCATTATATTCTGCAAATATCTCTTTTACATCTTCTCTATCCTTCTGTGCCGAAAATGAACATATTAGCTTAGCAGAATTATATGATGGATTTGTCGCAATTTCAATTGCTCCATCAAATTCTATAACATTTGCACAAGTGCATATGAGCTTTATGTCATCTTTAAGAAAAGCAGTTTTATTGAATCCAGCAGATCGATACATTCCATAATCATAAACTAAATAGTCATAATCTTCTTTAAACAGATCCGCAAGTTTATCTTGCTTATAGAACATATCTACTCCATCTGTTCTTAAATATCCTCTATCCGCATCTTCTACTTCTCCACCAACCATAAGCTTCAGCTTTTCAACGTATGAAAGCCTCTCTTTACTTTCCTGTGATAAGTAGCGATTAGTATATTTGTTATCATTAATCTCAACATAGCAAGCTCTAAAACCTTGTGAGTTTAAGAACTTTACAATCTGAATAGCTTGCGTAGTTGTGCCTATCCTGTGTTCAGTACCCACAACAGCTATTGAAGTGAATCTAGAGATATTAGCCTTTTCTTCCTCAATCGTTTCTTTAACTTGATTTACTTCTTCTCTACCGTTAGCTTCGTAATAATTACTTATGTTTTTTACTAGCTGTTCCTTTAAGTCGGAAACGGAACCAACTCCAAGATTAATGAATCTCTTTATCCCTCTATTAAGACAAGCCTTAACCATAGTATTAGTTGGATTTATAGTATTTACCATTACTATAGGAGTTACAGCATTTGCCTTATATATACTCTCAATTATTGCAGCTAGATCTTCAGCATCATCTATATATGGCTCTGTATCATACACAACATAGTTATATCCAGCCAGCTTACTAAGTAGTTCAGGCTCGTATGTCTTTAAATGTCCAGCCGCTTCTATAAATTCAAATACCCATCCATCATTAGCATTTGATTTACAAACTTCTTCTATAAATACACCTCTGCCCCTATCTCCAATATATAGTATTCTCATATTTCAGCATCCCTCTCTTTTATTCTTTCTTTTTTAGTCTGTTTCATAGCTACAAGAGCTTCATTCCAATCTTTATATATTTCAGGGTTATAATCTGATACATTAATTTCTGGTTTAATCTCATTGATATGTGAAACCATTTCAGCTGTAATTCTTTTACCAGCATTGTCACTATCTAGTGCTAGTAAAACTTCCCCATATTTTTCCTTTTCAAGATGGTACTCTATAGCTTCTTTCGCCTTCCCTGTACCTGATAAAGCAAGATAGTTATAATTAAGATGATTATTCCCTCTTTGGTTCATTACATCCATGAAAGATAACGCATCAATGACACTTTCAGCTACAACAAGCTTATCAGCTCCATTATCTATAAAGAAAGAATGAGAATAGTCACACCCATATACATCCCCTACCCATCGCTTATATGTATTTGTTCCTCGAACTGTAGCAAAAACAGCAATGTTTTCTTCGTTTCTTGATACGAATACACAATTATTTCTATCGTCCTGATATAACATATCTCTATCTACAAGTTCCTGTACAAGCTTCTGTCTGATACATCTTGTTTTAACTAAGTATGCAAATACATTCTTCATAGACGAAGCCTTATTAGGAAGTTGTAATGAAGTAGGCTTATCCTTATCAGGATAATTCTTTTCTCTTTTCTCTGTAGGCTCTAAGCTGCCTAGATTACCATTCAATTCCTTAATTGCAGCACCAAGGCTAATTCCTCGCATAGCCATTACAAAGTCTATAATACTGCCCTTTTCTCCTGTTGAATTTCTAAAGAACACATTTCGACTAGTGTCAATTCGCACTGAATCATGCTCTTTTAAGCTATAGTATCTGCCAACTTTAATTGGTGTAAATCCTATTTGTCTAGCATAATCTACTATGCTTATATCTTTAAGTTTTTCAAGGTCTGCCATTTTTTAATATCCTTCTATTTACTCACTTAGTGTTGTAAAAATTTCTGTGAGGATTAATCCTCACAGAATCATACTTTTTTAAGTTATAGTAAATGTCTTTTTCTAGCAAGGGTATCTAAAATTTCATAACCCTTGTCTGTCCATAGAAACTCATCATAGTCACCATCTTGATAATCTTCTATTGTTTCATATCCCATAGCTTCCACAAAATCATCTTCTGAAACACTTGCAGATATATATCCACCATCACCATCCTCTATGGCATATGTTGCAAATGCACCTGGTTCTGGTGTTGAATTTGAAGATTGATATAGGATTTCTTCTCTGATAGGACGTACAATTTCATCATAACTGTTCCATATAGGATAGTCACGACCGAAACACTCATTCCAATCATTAATAAACTGATTGTGCTTTTTTGTAAAGCCTGTTGCAACTTCTTCGTCTTTTCCTTTTGTGCTATACCAAAATTCGCAACCAGCGTATACAACGGTGTATTCATTCCCATATTCACCGGTGTTATTATCAAATAACTCAACTTTTTCGCCTTGATAATCATATACGATATGAGGCTGTAAGTAGCCGCCACCATTGCGGCTAAATCTCTCATCAGCGAAACTATTTTGTTCTACTGACATAATTTCTTTAAACTTATCCATTTTTTTCTCCTTTCAAGAAAACCATTTAACTTTCTTCAGATGAACAATTCTTTGTTGTTCTCTGTTAGCTGTAAAAAAAGCGTTATATAAAGCGTAAAGCAAGTGGTCTTACTAGACGGTGGAGAAAAAGCATAGCTTTTTACAACCGCTTGCCACTTGCAGAAGCTATATAACGCATAAAATAACAGCACAGAGAACATGAAGAAATACAATCATATCATTACAAGGTAATGTACATTTTAGAGCTTTTTTAAAAGCTCTTTTTGTATATCAATCCTCTGCTGCATTTCCTTAATTTCAGCATCCTTTTCCTTCAATCTATCATTAAGGCTATCTCGTTCAGATGAAATATTAGATATTTCATCACCAGTTTTTTGCTGATCGCTAGGTGTCTGATACTGCATTTTATCAGTTAGATCCTTTATCATCTTATCAGCATTTGTAATTTTAGTTTTAATAGCAGCTCTTTCTTTCCTTAAAGTTTTAAGCTGTGCTTTATAACCTTCTATTTTAGATAGATAAGCTTCTCTTAAATATCCTTTTGTTGACTTGTGCTTGATTTTCTTTACAAAATCAACGTGCTTGTCATTTGTATATACCTTTAAGGAAGAAAATTCTAATCCTTTATTCATATCTTCTTGCTTTAAGCTCATATTTAAAGCAAGTTCCGTCCATCTTCTAGGAACATTAGTTACTTTAAGAACCACTATATCTTTACTTTCATGAACTGCTTTTGTATCAAGTTTTCCTGTGGCAGTAGCAACACTCCACTTATAGGTATTTACACTATCAAGGGAAGTTTTATTAACTTCGACTATTATTTCCATTTCTCGCTGTTCTTTCGAGTATTTCCAGCTATCAATAGTCAAAGTTCTATCTTCAACGGTTACTGACTTTCCAATTGGTGTTATTGCAACTCCTTCATATGGTGTTGGAAGCCATAATCTGGATGTGAAAAATACAGCGTAACCAAGAAAGAAAATTATTAAAAAGCCTTTCAGAATTCTATTTCCTGTCCTCTCTAATTTTTCTCTTTTTTCAATTAATTCTAGCTCTCTTGCATTTTCCATCTATATCTCCAATCCATAATCTAAGTCATCATTAGTCTGTTTTCTTGACTTCTCTAGAGATTTTTCCTTTTCCAGCTCTTTATCTAATACTCGTTCAAAATTATCATCCAGAATATCTTTAGAACTTAGCATTGTTAAGGATGCTCCTTCTTTTAATTCGTCTATATACATTTGCTGCTCTATAGTTATTCCTTCTTCCTCAACTGGTAGAATAACTAGATCCGCATCAACATCATCCTCTAAAAAAACAACTCTATATCTATCTCGAATCTTTTTTTTATACTTTTCCTTTTCTTTAGCCTTGCTAAGCAAATATACTTTCCTCATGTTCATAACGATTCACCATCACTTTCAGTAAAAAAGAAAAAGTACCAGCTTTGTCCTGGTACTTTAAACTCTATTCATTTTCATCTGTCTTGTTTGGATGATCCATTTCATATATATCTTCTTCGGTGAAGCTTTCCCAATTTGCTGGATCTTGTGAGTAGTCATACCATCCTGTGGCATCCTTCCCCTTCTTATAATACTTATTATCAAGCTTTAATGTATCAGCATTTACCTCTATCTTATGGTCTCCAAACCAGCTTTTCCCTTTATCGTTTCCAGCTTGATTTGAGATATATAAATTATTTGGCTTTGTAACCTCATAAGTTAGATATACTGTGTTTAAGTTCAGCTTTCCCTTCTTGTTTTTCGTTCCAAGTAGAATATCTCCAAAAGGACTGAAATAAACAACATTAGTTCCATTTGACGTTTCTTCTAGCCAAACGGTATTAGATAGCTCTTTTCTCACTTCACTTAGACTTTTCTGTTGCTTCTTTCCAATAAAGGACTGTACTCCAGCAAAAGCTGTTACACCAAGCATGATTATAATTCCTACAAGTATTAATACTTGTCTTGAATTAAGTTCCTTAAGTTTCCTCATAATTATCTCCTACGGTTGGTAAATAAAGCCTTGAAATACATACCGTCCTTGCGGTCTGTAGCCACTCGCCTTTGTAACATTCGTCATCCAGAACTTGCCACCTCGCCATCCAGATTGAGATACAACTATATCACCATTAGATTTTACTTCTTCCACAATGGCAACATGACCGCAGTCATGATTAGTATAATCCCAACATATAACAGCTCCAACTTTAGGTGTTTTACCTTTTTTGTATGCTGTACAATGACTATACCACATATTAGCATTTCCTGTAGGAAGTGCCGGTCTTTTTCCTAGGATTTCTCCGAACCTTCCAAAAGCATACCATGTACAATTATGATATCCTGGTCTTGCACCCATGCTGACCCATGGATTAAGATTTGCACCAAAGTAAAAGAGGTTATCTCCTGAAGGATATGAAGTTCTTTTACCTTTGATTACCCCAGCCTGAATGTCTCCGCTTTCTGTTTCTTCAGTTTCTGTATTCTCATTTGTTTGTTTAAGCTTATACCAAGCACCACCAGCACTTTGCATAGTGCTGGTAATTGCTACAACAATTGCTGATAGAATTATCATGAATGATAAAACAGATATAACAGAACCAATGAGAATCTTCTTTAAATGCCTTTTTAGGTTCATTATCTTCCACCTGAGAAGATGCTTTCTTCGTACTGCTTATTTAGGTAAACTTTAAATTCAAGACTTCTATCTCCTGATATAGAAAGAATGGTATCACCCATACCAAGAAATGGTATTCTCTCGACTTGCGAGAACGATAATGTACTTCCAAAAACATCATTAATGAGCGGAAGTGTAGAGCTGTCTTGTTTGAACATAAACTTATACTGTGTTAGCTCAAATAAGACACGTATTTTATCAATATGTGGATCGGATGCACCTTGTGGAGCAAAGTCTCTTACTGACTGAGAAGCAAAAGTAATTCCAGCAAAGAACTTTCTAGCTTCTCTTAGATACTGTATTAGAAGCTCCAGTATCTGAACCATCTTTGTATTTACCCATCTGTGACTTTCGTCAATTAATATAAGGAAGCACGTAACATCTTCAAGTTCAATTTCTTTATTTTCCCACATGGATTTCATGATGCTACCGTTATTAACAGCGTTATCCCAGCAAAGTGAAACCATGTTAAACATTTGAGCAACAAATACATTACCAAGATCTTTAATATCTGAAATATCAAAGGTAACAATCTTTTCATCTACAAGATTATCTACGCTAGTATGTCCGTCAAACATAGATCCATAGTTACCAACAATTGTTGATACAGCATCCCTAATCTGACTAACAATTAAAGCTTTGTGCTGAGAAAGTCCAGCATCTACGCTGCTAGTAAATTCCTTAGTTTTTTCATTCTCAATTTGATCATCTAAAAAAGAAAGAAAATTTGAAAATGTTGGATAGTTCTTAGCTGGCTGCCCTGTTATGCTTCTACCTTCAGCTGGCACTAGCTTATATAATTCATAGAAGTCTCTTAGCAAGATTTCTAGGTTGGTTACTATCTGGTCATCTGTCTGCGGCAAAATACACCTGAAGAATGTTGCTACTTTTGAAATATGTTTACTATATGAAGTAAAATCATCTTCGCCAGCCTTTAGTATTTCTAAAGGATTAAGCATACCATCTTCACCATTACACTTAATAATCTTGCCGCCAAATTCTCTAGTCAGCTTTTCAAACTCCCCTGTAATATCAAAGGTTCTTATAAAGTTTCCTTTAGCAGCATTAGCCTTAAACCTTTTCTTCAGGAATGTTGATTTTCCAGAACCCATATCTCCGCATACAAGTGAGTTGTAGTGTTTTCTCGTTGCTGTTTTATGGAACTCGTTAAATATAACTGCACCACTAACTGGTGTAAATCCGAGTAGATCTCCATGATCATCTATAAGCTCACTGTATGAGAATGGATTTCCCATAGCAACTTGTTCGCTCATTAGCGGATGTGCTTTCATTGCAAAGATCTTGCTGTGCTGTGTCTGATAAGGCTCAAAAATAGCTTGCCATTCTCTTTTGCCCTCATTTAGCATTGTTGCAGTCATATAACTATCTGCTTCAAGGCTAGAAATGATTTCTTTGCATCTATCATCTAGCTCTACCAGATTTCTTCCGCTTACAAAGGTTCTTATATCTACATCTTTTACAACTTCTCCAAGGGATGTTAGTTCGTCATACATCCCCTGAAGCTGCTCTTGTCTAAGCTTAGCATCATAAAGCTCCATGTAGTCTTTAGCAGTCCTAGCCCTGGCAAATTCTTCCTTCAAAGAACGGTTAATATTCTTTTTAACTTCTGCATTATCTTTAGCATGTATATCCATTACAGATATACAGTCCTCTAGCTTAAAGAAGTTATCTAGCCAAAAATCATCTAGCAATTTAGGAAGTTGGTATAGATGAAGGCATCTGATATATCCATCCCCTGTGGTTATATAATTCGGATCTTTAAATGTAATCCCACCAGCTGGCTGGATATACTCAAAAAGTTCTTCATCTAACGGAACTTCAGTTTTAAACTTGCCCTTTTTCTTTTTACTGAACTTACTCATATTCGTCATCCTCTACTAAATCATCTGCAAGTATTAATGCGTTCATATTGCAGAGTTTTCTTATAATCTGTATCTTCTTCTCTTTACCCATAGGCTTAACTAATTTAGAACTTCCATACCCTATCCATCCAAGGATGTTTCCACGATTCTTTTCAAGTTCGTCCTTTGTTTTCCCAAAGAAAAACAAATAGAACTCTTTACGGTCTATCATGCTCTCCAGCCTGTCGAGTTCATCCCATTCTCGCATTAGCCATTCTTTTCTGATTGGATCAGCTGTCTTTTTTAGCTTCCTATCTAGGTATTTTCTTTGAGATAAAGTATTTATTGGAAAATTAAGCCCAACAATCTTATGATCTCCAGAGTAAAGCCTTTCAAATTTAGTTAGTGTAAACATATCAAACCTTACAACATCATCCTGTAGGTTTTCTCTGTCTCTTGTAACGATTTCTAGTAAATCTAAGTATGTGCCATCTTCTAAAGAAAAAGCATCTATACCTTCATCATAGTTTCTGATAGGCAAGACGCTTAGTGTTTCTTTTATTATTTCCTTTTTCTTCTCTTTAGGTTCTTTTTCTTTCTTTCTAGAAAACATCTATTTATCCTTTCTGCTATAGAACGGTCTATAAGTGGATATATCTTTTGAAATTAAGAAGTATAAACTCTCATAATTTTTTCTTCTTTTATTGAGCGTGCTTCTTGTGGTTAAAAATATAGCCACTAATACTGAAAATATTATGTATGCAATCCTTAGTTTAGGATGCACAAATATTCTTAGCGAGTATATAAGAGCAATGTAAAACATGAGAAAAAAGAGATCCCATACATCATATCCAAATGCTACGCTAGTTCTACTCTCTATCGAATCCGTAGTTACTGTTCTTGCCATTACTTCTTATCTCCCTTATCCATGAACTTACTCTTTGATCTGGTTATTGTTCTAGGCTTAGAACTTGTCACAACCGTATTCTTTCTAGTCTGCTGTCTATCTAGGTTATTTACTCTACTATTAAAGCTTTCAGAACCAGCTTTTGAATGGTGGTTTGACTTCTGTAGTTCAGATCCTAAATTTCTGTTTTCGTGCTTATCACTTAATGCACTATCCATTCTATCTGCAAGGCTGCTTGATGCAGCTCCTTCGGTAGATAGACCAGAAGATACATCTTTATCAAAAGAGCTTCCTGAAGAACCAGTTTCTGTATTACTTCCTTTACTAATTCCTGATGTTTCCATAGTGCCGCCAGCACCATCTTTCCCCCTGGTAGTATTTTTCTCTTTATCGTCTGTTGCTCCAAGAGCTGCACCAGTAGCACCAGCTTTAGCCATATCCGCAGCCTTTTTATCGCTTGCGTTCTTCAGCGTGCCACCAATCTTTCTTCCTACTCCTTTACCTAGATTGGTTGCTGCTCTAGTACCAGCAACAGCCATACCGCCAACAGCCATCATTCTCGCTGTAGATGACTTTAATCCAGCATCCATACCTATTACCCTTTCAACTAGATTCGGTCCATCTATGACCGTAAAAGCTAGAAAAAGAGAAAAAATAGCAGCTGTAAAACCAGTTCCAGCAGTCTTTGTTATAAAGGTTGTAAAGATTACATACACTTTTATACACACGATCGATACAGCGAGTAATATATAGCTATCTCTTATAAAGGCTAATATCTTCTTTATTTTCTCTCCACCAGATAACTCTGCTGAATATAGGTAAGCCAGTAGCCTTGCTACTACAAGTTCAAAGGCTACTCTAACAACCTTATATGACATTGCAAGATATACAACTATGAGTGCTATTAGCTGGATATATGCAACAAGGAATTGAAACGAGTAACGATAGTAAAACTCGTTACCAAAATCCGCATCATCATTTTCATTGATTCCCCATCCATTGGAATTTTCTACCGTACCAGCTTTGCCATCCATTATGTAGCCTATCCTATACTTAAATGGATTTTCCTCTAAAGCTAGAAGTTTGCTTTTGTAATTAATAACTTCGTTGATATTAAAATATCCAAAGTTTTCTTTATTTATTCCAGCTTTGCCATTAGCATATTTGCCTTTATTAAGACCAGTGCCATATTTGTTATAAAGCTTCAGGACATCGAAGCTGTTATTATTAACAATCGTATAGACCTCTTGTTCACTTTTGATTGATGTATTGTTTACACCATCTTTAAATGACACTAAAAGTGAATTAAAAGAGCTAAAAATAAAGGTACTGCATGATACACAAAGAGCTGCAATAACAATATTTGTAACAACATTAGGCTTTTTATCATGGTGTAATATCAGGATAATTCCTAGATATACAAGAGCAATCGCTGTTAGAGCTATAAATACAGGCTTGAATTGATTAACAAATGCGGTTACCTCGCTATTTGTAGTTAAGTCTATGAATCCAAACGCTGTATCATAAAGCTTCTGTACTTCTTGCCCTAGCTTAACTAAGGCTATTACTCCATACCATAAGATAGCCCTAAGTGCATCTAAAAATAGTGTGTTTGTTTTTAGTATATCTGCGTTGTTTTTATAGAATGATAGGTATTTATCCCCTTCATCTGCAAAAACAGGACTAGCAAGTATTAGCCCTATAAAAAAGAAGCTGGAAAAAACAAAAACACGCTTCTTCCAACTTCTTTTATTTAATTGTGGTTTGTTTTTCAAATCTACTCTCCTTTTTTTATTCTTCTCTTCTTAATTCCGATAGATCATATTCATAATCTCTTTTTAACCCTGCTAACAATTTTTTCTCCCCATCTGTTTTTACAGTTGATAGCGTTTTATTGATAGCTGCTATTTCAGAAGTTAAAAAGTTAATAGCATAATGTTTTAATTTATCCTCATTAATCATCTTTTCCCCTTTCCTTTTCCAACGACAAAATTTTGCAATGCGAAATTTGCTTTTTAAGCGATTTTTTTACTTTAAGGTGTACTATTTATCCTCTCATTAAGATACTTTTCATCTGTGCCGCCATTTTCTCTTTAATACCCTCTCTGTCACAAGCTGCGGATATGATTGTCATAGCTTGCTCTACGTTTGTATTTGCGTTAAGCCCAAGCTCATCTTCATAGTTATCTCCGAAGCAAGCATAAAGTACAGTTTCTAAACTGTAATAATCTGAAAGCTCACTAAGAACCTTTTTCTTAGCTCCTGAATGAGCGTTTTCCTTTTTTCCTAAAGCAATATTAGGATCATAGACATATTCTGTATAATTGACACGCTCTCTACTTTCGGTGCAAATCTGATCCAGATATATTTCGTTTGGATTAGGAAAATCATCTGTAGCATATTGATACCTAAATAGAAATGCAGTTCCTGACCTTCTAGCAGCTTCAGAAAGCTCATAGTTAAGCTCTTGCCTGTAAGATAATGGTTCGCCTGTGTCTCTATTCCTCATAGCTCCATCAGCTTTCCTTCTTTTCTTTACCATGCTGCGTATTTGCAGCTTCTTTATAAAGCTAATGTTATCCATATACTCACCAAGTATTGGATAGTGCTTTATCCCAGCTCCAGCTAAGTCTGTTCTCTTTGCACCTCTAATCATTGCATACTCCCCTTGCCTAAATTCTTTAAGTTCTTTTGGGAATAACAACGGTCTTTCTTTAGAACTTTCCATAAATGTTTTGTTTCTTCCGAATCTCGTTCCTGTACGCTGAAGCTCTATTACAGTCTTGTTTCCAAGCTGCTCAGAAAATTCATTTGCAGTCTCATTTCCAAGTGCCATGATGTAGAACTGGTTAGCAAAGTTATCCTTAATCGTATCCATTTCCATTTCATAATTGGTATGCAGCTGATTATATGACTGTATGAATATATCGAAGCTGAATCCAACACCAAGGCAATTTGTAACCATACCGCCAAAGTTATCAAGAACTGGCATATTTCCAAACTCGTCTAATATGAATCTCACATTACGCTCTAATTTGCCATTTCCAGCCTTTGCAACCTTGAATAGATACTGGAATACCTGTGTTACAAAATTAAGGGCTAAGAAGTGATTAGACTTATCCTCAGTAGGCAGTCCTAAGAAGATAGCTACTGGTTTTTCACCAAAACCAATCTCTTTAAAGTCTATATTGCTTTCGGCGGTCATTCTTGCAATCGAATCCATACTGAAAATAGTTAGTGCTGACTGCATATTTACATAGATAGAGCCTTTGGTTCTATCTCCAGCAGACTTTATAGAAGCATAAAGTCCAGCTGCAAAATCTAGTGGCGGTCTATTATTGAAATAGTCATCTAAAGCAGTTTCTGCTTTCTTTGCTCCAGCTTCAGGATCCTGACCAATGCTTTCAGAATTTACATCACATAATTCTCTAAAGAAATTTATTACTGAAAAGCAATTGATATTCTTTCTATTTGGATATATAGGTTCAAATTCATATTCTGGCGGTATAGCAAAATTCATTTCGTCACCACTCAGTATATCCTCACCTTCAGGTAGGTTTTTCAAAGCATTATAAAATACCTTTCTAGCTTCCTCTTTATCGTCTATATCCTCAAATATTTCTTTTCGTACCTTTAATACCTTTCTACGTTCTGAATTAAGCTTGTCATCATCTCTAATGCAGTCACTAACTACAGCTATAATAAGTGCTGTAAATAAATCAGTAGATGTGTTTCTCCAAATTGCTTCTTGATTTCTGTCTGAGTTAAAAATAGAAAAAGCAAAAGACTTAGCAAGCTGCTGAGCTTCATCCCTCTTTCCATCTGCATAAAACTCCGCAATTATGGCTAGCGGATTATATCCGGCAGATTTTTTAGGATTATCAAGATTGAGTAATCTTGTTATATACCCTCTCAATTCAAGAGTATGTTTTGAAGCTTTATAAAGCTCCAGCTTAGGATCAAAAATTATCATAGAAGGTCTATTTGCCATAGCATATGCTCTTGATAAGAGATCTATCAAAGGGAAAACGAACATTTCACCTTTACCAGATCTTGTTGTACCAAGAAATAGATTGTTTGTTAGCTGAGAATCTATGTATAACTTATCTCGCCATCTTATTACTGGTACTCCACCAGCCCCAAGATACCAGTTAGGTGTTTTTACCTTTTTCTTTACAGTCTCCTGGTCTAGCACAATCTTATCTATATAAGAACCACCTTCCGCTGGAAGCTCTTTATTGATTGGTATATAATCACCGTTCCTATTTATTTCATAATCTATACCCTCTTTAGCATCTTCAAGAGTATATGTAGAAGGGTTCATTTCAATCTCTTTATATTCATCTATGGCTTCATTAATGGTAGTCCATCTTGATGTACCAGCTGTACCCTTATTTATATCTTCACCGCTGTATGAAACTCTAAGGGTATAAGCCTGTTTTATATCAATGACAATCAATAAAAAAAGAAAGAAAGCATAACACATTTTTGTTAAATACGATCTTCCTGTGATTGATGGGAATATTAAAGTCCAATTGATATAACTTTTCATATTAACTGGATCTTTTATCATATCTCCAAAATGAGATAGTGCATTGATTACGAAGCTAAAGACAAATATGGCAAGTATATCCATCGCTATAATGAATAGCAGCACATTTAACGGATTAGCTAAAAACCTATTCAGTTTCATAGTATCGTTTATATTATCCGACTTTAAAGCTCCTCTATAATTAAGGCTAATATACCTTTTTAATCTATCCATTTATAATTCCTCGCCTAAATCCTTTTGTCTCTTTCTTTGCTTTGAAATTTCATTAGGTTTCTTTTCTTTATTGCCACTCTCTTTTTCAGTTTTCTGCTCTAGATATTTTTTATTTGCACTATCTACAGCCTTACAAATATCCTCAGCTTCAACTGTTTCAGGCTTTCTATCCTTAAAGTAAAGTTTAATATCTTGGCCAGACTTAAACTGAACAGTGGTTAAGTTCTCGTTAAATTTATTAGGATAAATATATTTATCTAGTGGATAAAAAGAAGCACCGCTATAGTCTTTATCTCCTATAACGCTGCCTTCAGGAAGTCTAACCACATTGTATGTTTTACCTTGTTCATACTTACTTTCCACATTCAGTTTTGCGAAAGAGTTATGAACATTAAGATAAACCTTTTGAGATTTTTCTATCTCGGCTGTCTTATCGACTAACTCATCAAGCTCTTTGCTCAGAAGTGGTATATTATCTTGCTTCATATACTCTTGATATATCTGATTTAGTGTATCTTCATCTTTAATTCCCTTTTCAAGGCTTATTAGATCTTTTATGAATCCTTCGTAATTTTCATTTGCATACTGTTCTAACTGATTTTTCATAGTGTTCTCCTTTGCTTGATATTGAAAAACTTCTTCCTTTAAAGACGTAGCTCCCACGTTGTTATAGTAACTATCATCAACAAGAGCGTTATCTTTTATAGAACATACATCTGCGTTATAACAGCTAACAATCAAGCCATCAATAACCTTTATACCAAGTTCTTCACCACTAGCGATAAGTCTGCTTAAAACTATAACATCCTTATAACTTGGTGTTGTATCTCCTGATGGATGATTGTGAATAAAATATATTCCTTTAGCATCTGAAAGAATTGGTACTCTAAACACTAATTGACTACCTGCATCTACCTCAGTAAGACTGCCAACAGCTACAATACTTATATTTATCGGATTATTATTTTCATCCACAGATAAAACATATGAATGTTCTTTATCTCTTGTATAAATATCTTCTGCTATAGCCGAAATCGCACCTTTTAGATCTCCAGCTTCCCCAATATCAAATTCTCCAATTTCTTTTAGCTCCAACTGGCTACTAAAAAATTTTGACTTAGAAATTACAATATCATTATTTGGTATTTGCGAAACCCCAAGTCTATCAAAATCTACAATTAATCCTTCATTCCTAAATGAATATGATTGTAGATCTCCATTTTCATCTATCCAAGTTTGGAGATGTTCCAAAACAGGTACTCCAGCATTAAAAAAGGCTTGTTGCCAGTTATCTAGAAACTCTAAAGCCTTTAAATTTCCATATTCATACTTTATATTACTTGTAATGAATACTGCTCCCACATTATGAGAAATTGCGATAGCAAGCATTTCTTCTTTATGCCTTTCAAGTGTTTTAATAGATGAAATCTGCATAGTAACAACTCTTAATTGAGGATTAACATAAACAAAAGCTGCACTATCGGTTTTTCTAGATAAAACCTGTGCAGCTGTAGCTTCAATTAATTCCTCAGAACCTTTAATTTCATGTATTGGTTTTTCAATGTCTTTCTTTAGTCTTGTTTCAACAAGCTTAATTTTCTGTTCCATCACCTATTTCCTTGTTCATATCATTTTCGTCCTCTAAAAAGTCTACTAAAATCAATTCATCTTCCCCTAATCTCTCAAGCTCATCACCTATTTCTTTTAAACTAACATCATTACTTGAAAACTTCTTGATTTTTAGTTTATCAGTCATAACAAATTGCCCTTTTCTCTCTATATTTCATCATCAAAATCTTTATGTCTATAAAACCTTTTATTAGTATTGTTGGTTTTATTATTATCTTCTTTAACTTCAGGAAATGCCGCCTTAGATGCATCTTTCTCATATATAATTCCGTCTATGCAATTATCATATATGAATCTTTTAAATTCATTTATATTTCCATTTGTATAGTAATCCGAAAGCAGCATACTAAATTTCTGTATATCATCAACGGAAATAGATATAACCCCACATCCATTTTCAATCATAATTTTATTGGCTGCAAGCATAGCTGTTCTTTTGTTTCCATCAAAGAATAGCTGCGACTTCATACACCAGCACATCATATTTAGTGCCTTATCTATCGGATTAGGATTATCTAAAATAAAATCTAGTTGATCTTCGACATCTTCTCTTTTAGGAATTTCAGGAATATATGAAGTGCCAGAAATTCCAACCTTGCCTGTTCTTAAAACTCCTGTTGTAAGTGCTTGATCTCGTGCCACACGAGCTTGTATATTGCATAAGGTTTCTAGTGTAGTAGGCTTTCCTATTTCAGACAGTACATATTCCCAACCATGTTTAAGATTTATAACAGTTAAAATATCTTCTACAGATACGTTTGAAATAACCCCATTCTCATATATGGTATATGTATCTGGGAATGTAACATTAGCACCTTCGAGCTTAGCACTTTTCCATATGCTATCCACAACATTTCTTTTTGCAAGAAGTGTATTTTCTTCAGGTGTCATATTATATTTTTTATCAAAACCACTTGATGGTTTAAAGTCTAAATACGGATCAAACATCATAATATGTACTCTCTCTTAAATCAAATTTATTCTAGTTAATTATACAAGGTATTGAATCTATTATCAAAACATAAAATACCCATTTCAATTTTTTATAATATAGGAAAGGCGGTTACTACCGCCCTTCCTATGAACATTAGAATCCACTCGTGATAGATCCTGCAATAGCTACCGCACCAAGAGCTATAGCCGAACCAGCCACTACCCAAGGAAGTGCATCTTTTGCCCTTTCCTTTCCTCTTTCAGAAGGATAAATTAATGCTCCGCCATTAATAAGAAGTGCGGCTGCCACAAGGGCTATAATTACTGGTCTAGCTCCTACTACAAAAGCTGTTATCTTTGCTGCTAATGCTCCCATATTTTACCTCTTTTCTTTCTTAAATTAATCAATAAAAAAGAAAGACTATTTATTCAGTCTTTCCTTAAAAGCTTTTCCAGCTTTAAAACCAATACCTACGCTCGCTGGAATTTCGATAGTTTCTCCAGTCCTAGGATTTCTCCCTGTTCTGCTAGTTCTCTTTCTAGCTTCAAAAGTTCCAAATCCTGAAATACTGCATTTACCTTCCTTTGCAACCTCATCTTCAATGGTACTAAATATATCCTCAAAAATTCGTCCAGCGGTTGCTTTAGATAGCGAACTGTTTTCTGCTATCTTAGTAATAAAATCTGTTTTTGTTATCATGTAATACTCCTTTACATATCTCATTTAAAATTTAAATTTCTGATCCAAGGTCTTTGTTTAGGTTAGAAGCTTTTGTGTGAGATTTATTTTCTCCCATTTCTGCTAATTTAAGCGTTCCACCTTGTTTGTTATATAAGTTGTGTAGTTCTCCTTTCTCAATATTATTATCCTTGTAAAACGGATTATTCGGATAAAATCCCTTCATAGAACAATCATCTGATATTAATTCAATAACAAGCTCACTGTTTTCTGTTCTGAAGAAATTTGCACCAATAGGATTATCTGATAAATCAGAATTGAATAATTCATATTTATCTAATGTACAAGAAGCAGAATCTTCATAGCACGTTGAACCAATAAACTCTAATCCTTTAGTGCTTTCTAAAGAAGTATCATCCGCAACATAAATAGGTGTATTTTTGCCTACTTCTATATCAAATTCATTATCCCCATATCCTATATGAACATTACTAGCATTAATAGTATTAAAGCTCTCGTAAGTTCTTTCTGGAACAGAAACAAAGCCCTTTTCCTCTATACACTTTAGATATATATCACCTATGCTATTAAGGTAATCCTTGTTATCTGGTTCTGAATTAAACCCTATCTTATTTAGTTCTTCTGGACTACTAGATATTTCAATACCAGAGACTTCTTTTGCAAGTGCAATATAGTCATCATCAGATAGGTTATACATTGTTTTAAACTCGTTGTAAGTAGGGATTCTTGTAAATGCTCCAACTTCTTCAGAAATCTTATATGTATCTTCTGTTTCATCCCATTTCATCTTATAAACGCAAGGTGAGTAAATATCTTTTACTTTTCCATCTTTCTTTTCTTGGTAACCATCTGCTTCAACGAAGCCTTTACACCCATAAGTGTCTTTAAGCCAAGGATTGGTTTCTGAAGGAAGATTTAACTTCCATAAGCCATTAACTATATCTGTTTGATTATCTGCCATAACGAGAGCTTCATTAATGCTTAATGAAGTTTCAGGAAATGTATCTGATAGCGGAGAAAATTGTCTAGGCATTGTGCCAAAGGTGTAAATATCTGGATATTTTTCTTCCATTACTTTCTCATTAAATTCTATATCTATCTCACCACCAAGGGATAAGTCGTTATAAGTGCATCCGTCATGATAATTAACATCCCCCTTAACCTCAAATTTAGTGATTTCGCCATTTAGTTGATCATCTAAATAATTTTGTGCCTTATCCAAAGTGTCAAAATAAAATATTGATGCTCCGTCCGCTCCTAGGAATGTAGTTGTTGCTGCATATAGTATCATGTGTTCATACTCCTTTTCTGTCACAAACTGCTGCATATAATCCGCAGCATCATGAGCTTGCGATATTGCTTTCATAAGATATTCTGGATCATCTTCAATGCTTGCAATCCACCCATTAACATATGCTTTGTGATTCTCCATATTCATATCTTCTAGACTAATCCCTGTAGTTTCAGCCATGAAAGCAGAGGTAATTTCGGCTACTAATTCTTCTTTTGCATAGGCTGACGTTCCAAAAACTCCGCTCTGATCTCTGTTAAGTCTAGATTCATGACCTGTTGCATGACCTAATTCATGAAATGCCACAGCATTGTATTCATTATCACTACTAAAAACTTCAGGAAGCGGAAGATGAATATCATCTGTACTAGGTCTGTAAAAAGCCCTGTCTTCACCATCTATATAGATTTCTACATTCATTCCTCTGGAGATCTGTTCTAAAACAACGCTTGGCTCTATTTCATTTTTAGGTAGTTCAATTTCTGGAAGTCCAGAAATATTATCACCGTTAAAAACGGTGTAATATTTAGCAACTAAAGAAAAATCTTCGTTTTTCCTCTCGCCTTCATTGATTAGCCTTTCCTTTTCTTCAAAAGAAACACCTTTTTTCTTTATTGTGTCGAAAGGAAACCAGTATTCAACTTTTGCACCCTTTGAGCCTTTTTCAAGGTGATAACCTTCATCCCTAATCTGATTAAAAGTCATCCACCTAGGATCTTTATATCCATGTACCATTGAAACCAGCTTCAGATAAAATTCGTTTAATCCTCTATAATGGCGATTACTTACCGCATTTCTTAACTCTCCAGTAGTAGCCCACCCTTGCTTCCAATTTAAGCCTTCTTCAGAAAGTCCTTTAACAAACATATCCGCTACTGACTTTCTAAATTCCTTAGTCTGATTACTTGCCATTATCTTCACCTTCTAGATCTTCTGGAGATAAGTTTTCATCATCAACAAAAACTGTGATGCCTTCTTCAGCTTCATACTCTTTTATAAATTGCCTTGTATCATCTGAAAGTGTCATATCTACGCTCCTTCCTCTTCCTCTCTTTTCTTTCTTTTGAGGAAATATAGGATTAAAGCAATAACTATTGCAAGTATCAAAATGCCAGCTCCAATAAGAACTTTCTGCATTGTTGTTAATCCAGCTTGCTCATATGTTGCAATTGCTTTTACCTTGTAAGGACTTAGATAAACTGCATTTGCTGTATATCCATCAGAATCTGAACCATCTACATATTTTGCAGTATAGTCACAAACATTAGATGTTCCTGTAAATCTCGCTGTTCTTATTAGCGTGTTGCCGCTAACTCTAGAGCTAGTCCAGCTACCGCCAGTGATTCTATATGCACTTGCATCAAGATTGAGATAAGTAAGTATATCTGATTGATAACCATTCCATACTGGTGCGTTCGCATTATAAGGCCAAAGCGTACCAGTATTTGCAAAATAGAAATACTGCGTTCCAACAGAACCCCTAAATTCTCCATCTATGGTTATAGGCTTTCTGTAGATAGCACCCTTTGTTACTGATTCTAGCTTTCCTGTAAATGTATTGCCATTTTGATCTTTAACAGCTCTAGTCTGATCTGCTTTAAAGCTCTTTGGATCTCTAGCAGTATATACATATGTGCCTTCCTTTTTATTTTTTTCAAACTTTGTAGCATCTGTATCTAGAGTAAAAGTAACCTTTTTACCATCAACCTCAAAGCTCTTAGTAGCTGGAGCTTTTTCTTCGGTTAAATTCTCTAGTTTAACATTCTTAGTTTCTACTCCTTTATCTGCTACAAGCTTATACTTAATGTCTTTAAGCTTGTATGTTTTACCACCCTGATGTATTTCCTTCTGTGCAGCATATTCATATTTCTTGGTTTTGCTGTAAAAAATGTTTGTTCTAGTAATATCTTTACTAGCTCCATAGCTTATAGCTGCACTAGAGAAAATCATGATAGCTGCAAAAGAAAGAGAAATAATCTTATTCGCTTTTGATTTCATATCTTTATCTATCCTTTCTATAAGATAAAAGGGATGCTAATAAGCACCCCTTAAAAACCTATTCAGCTTCGGTTGCTCTCTTTTTAGCTCTAATCACAACTACAAGAAGCATAGACGAAATTCCTAGTATCATTAGTGTTAAACCTAGTGCAAGTGGATCGCCGGTTTTAACTGAACCTAAACCATGTCCACCATAAGGGAAGTTAACATCTAATCTACCAATTGCAATAGTCTGATTGATGTCTGTTATATCGCTGTGAGTAGCAATCTTAACACCATCATTATACATATCTTCAAAGACAACAGTTGTTTTACCCTGAAGAACCTTTGCTGGAAGTGTAAACTCCACTTCAATACTGCCAGTATTACGTGTAGCAGTAAATGTTTTTTCAGCAGTAACTTCTCTACCATTGACAAGAAGTGGCTGTCCTGTAGCCTTATCCATCAACTTACCTTTTACTGTGTAAACCTTGCCAATAGTTAGGTTTTTGTAGAACACTTTATCTACTATAGTGATATTACCGTCTTTAAGCTTTCCAATCTGCTTTACATCGGCTTTTGTATGAATATTTGGATATTCAATACTCTGTCCTTCGTCGTTAATATCGCTATGAGTAGCAACTAATTTGTCATTGTGATACATATCTTCAAAAACAACAGTTGTCTTTCCCTGTCTATTAAGTGAGTTGTATGTGTATTCAAGATCCACACTTCCAGTCTTTGATGTAGCAGTAAAGGTTTTAGATGCTGTTATTTCGTTTCCGTGTTCATCTTTTATTGGCTGCTTTGTAGCCTTGTCCATCAGCTTACCCTTGACTGTGTAAACCTTGCCAATAACAAGATTCTCATATTTAACGGTATCTACAATAGTTTCATTTGCTCGTGGCATACCTAGATTGCTATTTGTTTCCCTCGATTTAGCAGTTGTTCCAACCTTTGGGAAATGTACAGACTGCCCTTCATCATCTATATCTGCATGTGTAGCAATTTCCTTGCCATCATAATATAAATGCTCAAAGACAACAGTTGTCTTACCAACGAGAACTGTGCTATCTACTTCATATTCAAGATCTACACTTCCGCTTGCACCATCACCAGTAATTGTTGAATTTGCATTTGTTACAGTAAAAGTCTTTTCAGCAGTAACTTCTCTACCATTGACAAGAAGTGGCTGTCCTGTGGACTTATCCATTAGCTTTCCTTTTACTGTATATGTTTCGCCTTCAGAAAGCTGCTTATAAGAAACCTTATCTACAAGCTTAACCTTTTTACCATGCGAACCAATATTATCTGTTGTGGCAGCATCTAACGCAGTTGTACCAATCTTAGGCACTAGCGGTTTATTTAGCTGCTCTGGTGTGTTCCCAAAGTTAAGCTTCATAGTTAAATCGTTAGTGTCTTTATCTATTCTGTAAGTGTATGTTTTAGAATCAACCCTATAACCTCTAGGTGCTTTTGTCTCCTGAACCACAATAGAACCACGAGGAATTACAATGATTCCATTTTCATCTTTATAAAATTCATCGCTACCATCAACTTTATTGACTTCTCTCATCTGCGCCCAAAATCTTCCGTCTCTTGGATGTTTAATGGTTTTTAGTTTCCAGATACGTTTAGGTGTAAGCCCTGATAAATCTTCATCTAAAGAATCATAGTATTTAATTGTAAACTCAGCACCTGACATATCAGCATTAGGATTTAAATAACCAGTACCATCAGATGTTTTTTCAAGCAAGATACTAATAGGGTCAAATAAAGGTTCATCTTTAGATGTTACCCAAGATGTATTTCCAGATGATACATTTACGCTATAAATCTCCGTATCAAGTGCATATCCCTTAGGGGCTTTTACCTCTTTTACATAGTATCTTCCAGCATCTAGCTCTATTGGATCTGTAGAGCCATCTTCTTTAGTGGTAAACATTCCAACATAACCAGATCCGTCACGGTTCTTTGAAACATAATATTCAGCTCCAGCAAGACTATACATATTCTTGCACTGTTCAGTTAAGGTTTTGTTATTCTTAACTTCCTTCACAAGCTGTAATTTGCCTTTTGGATTATATACACCCCACATCATATCCTGTCCAGAAGCAGTAGCCTTATATGCAGTATATGTGGATGCTGGATCAGGTTGTGAATTTACATAAGACATAAATGCACTTAATCCAGCTGGATTAGTAGCGGTTCCTCGTCCACCTAAAGAATTAAATCTATTAGATAGTGCCTGTGAGGTTATAACAGTACCAGCAATTTCAGTTCTGTTCGTATTACTGCCCCATACTTTATATGAACCATTGTATGACGAACTAGAAAAACCACTCCACTGAGCTGGACCTTTATAACCGTAATAAAGTATCTTACGAATCGTACTATCATTCATTACATATCCAGTCATACTTCCCATTGTAGGGGTTCTATCATGTTCTGAGCAGAACACTGCACCGCCATATACTCCAGATGTACCAGATGTAAATAGTCCATATTTATTAGGATAGTACCTACTCCCACCTGATTTATATCCAAATTGATATTTGGACAAATTTACATATACACTCATACTGGATGCTGGTGCTCTGAAAAAGCCCACTCCACGAGCCATAGCCATCTTTGCTGGCTTGGAACTTCCTAATGATTCACCACCAGCAAAGTTAATATCTACGCTAGGATTATTACCTGTAATCTTAACGTACACAAGCTTGCAGTTATTTCCATATGAAATTTCTTTTGTGATTTCTGCATCCTTTACATCTATATTGGTCTTATTGCCATCTAAAGCATATGTAGAAATTTCAATTTCATCACCAATATGGGCTGCAAGTATGGATGTTTTTCCAGCGTACACCTCTTTGCTTGTTTCTTCAGCAGCGGTGCTTAATCTGTAATTGAAAGATCCATTTCCACTATCTGAAAATCTTACATTGACAGAGCTGCTATCATCCTTTTTACTTGAAACATTTGTAGTCTTTGGTGTAGATAGTTCATTTGAAGCACCTTCATCTGACTTATTATCTTGCTTTTGTACATTTGCTGTGCCACTACTATCTCCATTATCTGTAGCTCCAGTTTCCGCAAATGTACTAGGAATCGTCATTGTTATTGTCATCAAGATTCCTAAAACAGCTGACAGTTTTTTAAACTTTCTCAACTTCTCGTCCTTTCTTTAAAACCATTTGTTATAACCTGTTTAGTGCAATAAAAAAGAGTGCGTATATGCACTCTTAAATATCTCAACCTATAAATTCATTGTTATTCAATCAATATCATATTTCTTTCTCCCCCTTTCCCCTTTTATTTCATACATCTATTTATAAATAGCATTCTTGCTACTTATATCAGTAATTAAAAAAGGAGCATAACGCTCCTTTAATTGCTATCTATATTCCCAGTGTCCTTGTTCTGGATGACTTACAGTATATGGAACTTGTCTTGTTCCTGTTTTTGTTACTGCTCCAAAGTTACAAGGATTATCTTCATAATACGCATAAGCCTGTGCATATGTAGCAAATTCCTTGCCATCTGATGTTCTATACACAGTATATTGATATGTTTCAGTCCTGTACTTAGTTTCAGTCCAAGCAGCTTTATCCACTACCCAAACACGCTGTTTAGCCTTGCTTGTGCTTGTTGATGCTGAACTGCTAGAACTTGACTTTGCAGTCTTACTATTACTACTTGATGAAGCCGCTGTTTGCTGTTTAATAACTTGCTTAGCTGCTGGTGTTGAAGTTTCTACTTGTGAAGCAGTAACCTCAACAGTTGTTCCAGATATTTCTGTTATCTTCCCATTAATTTCTGTTGTTAAAGCATCAAAGTCTTTATTGCTATCAAGCTTATTAAGCTTATCTTTGTAGCTCTCTAATACTTTATTAGCTTCTTTCTGTTTATCTTCAGGAAGAGCTTTAATCTGCTCTTTTACAAGCTTTGTATAGGTATCTATCTTTTCCTTCTTTGTGGCAAAGGTCTTGAGGTCTTTCTTAAACTGCTTCATAACCTTTTCCGCAGCTTTATCATCCTTTGCCTTCTTTAAATCCTTCTCATATTCTGCCTTAAAGTCCTTTACAGCATCCCTATCCTCTTGCATATATGCCTTTAAATCTACCGCCTTTACTTTCTCTATAGCTTCGTCTTTAACTGATTTACTGCATCCAGTAAAAGCAATCGCTAGAACTAGCAATAATGTGATTAGAACTCCTATTCTCAAATTTCTTTTTTTCATGTTCTTGTCCTCGCTTACTCACATCAATTAATTGTATGCAATTAATTATACCTTTTTCGATATTATCATAATATCACATGTAAAATTCCGCAAAGTCTTAATTTTCTGTTTTATAAAAAAAGATGCGAAACTGCCTCAGTGGATAGCAGAAAACAGTTCGCATCTTTGCTTGAAAGTAATATCGCTTAACTTTAAGCATTTTCATTGTATCAAAAAAACTTTTGCTATACTACCTTAAATGTGTATCTTATATTTTTTCTGGTTGCTATACCGCTTTACACGTTACCATAATAAGATGTTTATTCAGATGCTTCTGTATTATCACATAAATCTTTATACGATTTTCTCCTTAAATATTCTTCCTTTAATCGCTGCCTATAACTAACATCTTCGTGAATATCTACAAGAAGCCTAACAACTTCTTTTTGCTCAATTTGCATTGACCTCACAGTTGGATATATTTTTACAGCTATACATTCATTAATCTTATCTGTATTTTGCTGTATTTCCTTTGTTATTATATCTATTTCGCTAATTCTGGAATCAATACGATTTATAGTTTTTTTGTCTCTTAGCAGAATTAAAGCGTTACGGGTAATCATTAAAGCTAAAATGCCCACAATAATACCTATGCTTAAATTAGTCATATTCCAATTCCTTCCGCATTATATGCCTTTACATTTTCCTCTGACTTGACAAAATAAATATCATGCCAATATATTGTTTCTTTCACGTTATTTGTTTTCACATCGATAATAACAATTTTATCATTAACTTTATTAGCTTTTTCTCCTGGTAAAATTTTTCTCCTGCCAAAATCTCTATCTACAATTAACCTAATTTTACCATCATATAGAGGTTTCTCCCATTTCCGTATAAATTTAATATCATCCCCAGACCCCCAAGCAATAAAAAACTCATCCAAAAGATTACGAATTTCTTCCTTTACCGTCCAAGTATCATATTGTCTCATATCTTTTATGACAACTAACACAAGATACATAAAAAATAGTATTGTTGTAATATATATTTTTTGCAATGCATTTAATTTAAACCAGTTATTTATTATATGTTTCATAACTTCAGGCTTGAAAAGCCATACAATAATACTGAGAAAAAACATATTTAACATAACAATTATGTATTTATTAATTACCCAGTACAACTTTTTAACAGCTATTCCTAAAGCAACAAATACATTTAAAACAAAACAATCAAGCCATGAATATTTTTTATTTAACATTATTTTCCCTTTCTAACTTAAATTTTTGTTTCATTTTATACCTCAATTTTATTATCCTTAATATATGTCAGCACCTTGATTAGATAGTCCTCTCTCATACCCTTCTTTAAATCCTGTGGGAATAGATCTTCATCTATCTTGTATTTCTTAGGTCTTGCTTCTTTCTTCTGCATTTCATATTCTGGCTTTCCGTTTCCAGAAGCATCCATGATAGCAATATCATCAAGAGCCTTTTCAGAGGATTCACTTGCTTTTCGGATTGCCTTTAGCTGATCTACAGTAAATTCCATCTTCGCCATAGTAATTAATCCGTCAAGTAAAGCTTGCTCAGAACTTCTTAAATATGAAATCTGTTCAGCCATTTCCTGAGTTAATTTCTTTTGCTCATATAAGCCATAGATAGGTGGCAGAAGGTAGGTAAGTCTTATTTTTCTTCTTACAGTTTTTTCACCAACACCATATTTTTCAGCAATTATTTCAGAAGATGTTTTATTAGCTAACTTCTGGTCTTTCTGACCATAAGTGTCTGTTTCTAACTTCTGGTCGCTCTGACCATAAGTTAAATCTGTCCTTTTTCCTTGTCTTGAAATTGCTTCAAAGATATTTCTGTAAGCCCAACCTTTTTCAAGGTCGGTCACTGTTTCTCTTTGAAGGTTAGTATCTGCAATTATGATGCTTGCTTCAACATCATCAACATCTTTAATGTTGGCTGGGATGGTTTCAAGTCCAGCTTCCTTTGCAGCTCTTACACGGTTATGACCAGCTAGAATTTCATATTTATCTCTAGCAATAGGTCTAACTGTAATAGGGTTAAGGATTCCATGAGCCTTAATACTAGCTAAAAATTCTTCCCAGTTTTCACCATCTAGTTTTCTAAAGTGGTTCATAGGGGATGCTGTGAGATTATCTAGTTTTATCTCAACGTACATTTTACCGTCATCAAGAGCCTTGCGTTTTTCCTCATATTCTTTCTCTGCTTCTCCATAAAGAGAAAAATTGAGGGCAGCTTCTTTAGCAGCATCTTCATTTATAAGCTTAGCAGTAAAATCATCTTTTACAGTTTTAGGCTCAGAGCCTTCAGCTGCTAGTATATCCTTTTCTAATGTCTCTCTATCTTTAATCTTAAATGCCATTTTGCACCTCTTTACATTACGCTCTTTACAAATTCCTCTGTGAAGCTTTCTAAAGCTTTCGTTACAGGATTCTTGCTGTCATATTCTGCAATGCTCTTTTCCATCATCTTGCTTTCACCAATCTTTACACTCTGAGGAATAACAGAGTTATAAACGTTGATATGAACATCACCGAATATCTTTGAAATCTGACTAGCCATAGCCTTAGCAAGTTTAGTTCTCATATTGGCTTTATTAATTACTATTCCAGCAATCTGCAAATTAGGATTATAGAACTTCTTTATCTTTCCAAGCTGCGTAATGAGCCTGATAATTCCATCTACTGAGTAGTCATCAGCTTCAGTAACAATTAGTGCGTAATCACTCGCTACTAAAGAGTTCTGAAAATCTACATCTATAGATGGAGCATTGTCTATAAGTATGAAGTCATAATCTCTTTCTTCCTTAATCTGGTTAATCAAGATATTAAGCACAAAACATCTTTCAGTAGCTGCATTAAGTCTTAGCTTAGTTTCAGCAAAAGACAGATCGCAAGGGATAATATCCAGATCACTATACTTGCTAGATGCGTGGATGTATTTAACGAGTTCCAGCTTTGTTTCTAAGTCTCTCATTATTTCTTCAAGAGCAGTACCAATCTTATATGATTTATTTTCAATATCATATTTCTGCTCAATTCCTACAGTCTTACTTAGGTTACCTTGGCTATCAAAATCTATAACCAGAACTTTATATCCTAGCTTAGTTAGATTAACAGCAAGATTAAATGTGATTGTAGTTTTACCAACTCCGCCTTTGTGATTCACTAGCGATATTACTTTCATAGCACTATCTCCTTTTCTCTTAATAAAATCATTAGTGTAAATAATCTAGCCCTAAATTTATATGCAGACCATACAAATATTTCTTCCAAATCAGTTTAGCTGTTGATGGATCTACATGATGCTTATAGGCTAAGTAATTCCATGTGCAATTTGTTTCAATGTTTTCCCAGATCATTGCTCTGTGTTCTTCAGCAACCCATTCTATTAAAGTATCTTTTAATGTCTTTATGTTGCGTTCACAAACAACTTTATCAGCAATATCTTTCTCAGTAATATCCAACTCATTCTTATTTTCTATTAAAGTTATAGTCCGTACTTCTTCAGGGTATCTTTCTATGATTGAAACAACCTCTTTATAGATAGTTGGACTAAGTGTATAGTAGCCTTTTGGCTGTTTATAGCACTTTCTGTAATATGCCTTTTCTCTTTTACTATCCACTGAAGTCACCTCACTTTTATATTAAATACGCACCACTATCTTCTCTGTTTACAGCTAGATAATACTTACAAGCTTCAAAATCCGAATTGAATTTATCGTTAAAAGCATTAATATCTAAATGTTTCTTTAAACCAGCACGGTCGATTGCTACATCCCACTTTTCATACTGTTTAATATATTCATATTCTTCTGTAGATAATGAAATGTTCTTGTAATAACCATATTGCTTGGTTTCAGATGGTTTGCTTTCTAAAAGTCCAGCAGCTTCAGCTCTAGCCTTTAACCTTCTTTCATGTTTCTTTATTGAATCTTCTTTAATAGATCTAGTATTTTCCTTTGCATAAGGAACATGAATCTCTACCCAAGAATCTCCGTAAATTATTTCAAGGAACTCACTATCCTTAAAATAATTTAGAGCATCGGACATATTCTTATCATCTTCTCCAAGTATTCTTCCTAGTCTAGTAGGAACACTATATGGTTCACAGTCATCCAGTCTAATCACTCCACCAGTTATACCAGCTTTAGCAATAAGTTCTAGAAGAATAACAACCCTAACATATCCATGTTCGCCAGATGAACTATCTCTAATCCCTTTAATTTTCACATCATCAAAGAAATTACATATAAGCTTTACATACCAATTAACTATATTGGATCTACTCATTACCTTCACCCTCTTTAAGTGTCTCTATAAGTCCAATAACTTCATCAGGACTTTCAAGCAATGCTTTAATTCCATCTTCACCAATTGCTTTAATTGCTGAATTAACTGTAGATCTAAGTGGACTATATGTATTCGCCGCACCTCTCGTAATTCTAGAGAAGTTTGTCTTATCTACACCATTATCAATTTCAGCACTAATAGTTGGCTTTGATACTCCAAGTTCATTAGCAATTTCCTGAATTGTTAAACCCTTCTCTTTTAATAAAAAAAGAAGATAAATCTTAGAATCCATAGTCCATACAATTTTTCTTCCTCGTTTTGTCTTATTCATCTTGCCGCACCTCTCTACTTTTATTTTCTCTTGTGATGTTTGCGGCTCTATTAATAT
>ERZ773272.86-NODE-86-length-35728-cov-30.595605_pt1 | contig 35728 bp, 50 predicted proteins | sample MGYA00511891_ERZ773272 | MGnify/ENA primary metagenome ERZ773272 (study PRJEB29015, sample SAMEA2738150) | human oral metagenome | biome: human oral; feature: human-associated habitat; material: saliva | place: China | collected 2198 ...
AAGGTGAAGGTGAAGGTGAAGGTGAAGGTGAAGGTGAAGGTGAAGGTGAAGGTGAGAGTGATTAGATGGAAAATCTAATTCCATGGTAAACGTAAAGTCAAATGAATATTAGAGGAGGTGATTTAGAGTGATAATAACTCAACAAGTAGAAAAACATGTTATTAAGAAGGGTCATCCGTATTATTCTATGTTTTGTGATTACACACATTTAGCAAAGAATTTGTACAATCACGCTAACTTTTTAGTTAGAAATGAGTTTTTAAATGAAGGTAAGTGGTTACGTAATCACGATTTAGAGAAACGTTTAAGTCAAGATATTGATTATCCGGACTACAAAAACATGCCAGCAGCTCAGTCAGCACAACAGACTTTACGATTATTGGACAATAATTGGAATGCATTCTTTAAAGCCATTAAGGATTGGTCTAGGAATAAAGATAAGTATTCTGGAAGACCGAAGTTACCAAAATATAAACCAAAAGACGGAAAAATGGTTTTCATTTTAACAAATCAACAAGTAAGACTAAAGGATGATTTGTTATGTTTTCCAAAGTCTTTTGATGGATTCACTATGAAACCAAGATGTGTACGTTTGGATAACTTTAATAAAATTAATCAAGTTCGTATAGTTCCAAGAAATCAAATTTTTTGTGTTGAGATTGTATATAATATTTCTGTTAGTGATACTTTTTTAACAGATAATGGTCGTTATATGAGTATTGATTTAGGTTTAGATAACTTAGCAACTGTTGTTACAAATACTGGGTTAGAACCAGTCATTGTCAATGGTAAAGGTCTGAAATCAAATAATCAGTACTACAATAAGAAAAACGCTCATTATCAGAAAGTAGCAAAACAAATGAACAGCAAGTTTTATACTAATCGTTTATATCGTTTGGCGCAAAAACGAAATTTCAAAATTGAAGATTCGTTACATAAAATTAGTAAGTTCATCGTGACATCAGCTCTTTCTAATGATATTCACACGATTGTGATTGGAAATAACAAAGATTGGAAACGAGATATTTCGTTAGGAAAGAAAGTGAATCAATCTTTCGTGAATATACCACATCAGAAATTAATCGAAAAGATTATTTACAAAGCTAGAAATGTAGGTATTAATGTGATTATCACGGAAGAATCGTACACAAGTGGTACTAGCTTTCTTGACAGAGAAAATCCAGAGATGTCGTTTTATAATAAGAAACGAAGAACACATCGTGGACTATTTGTAAGTAACGATGGTATAAGTATTAATGCCGATGTGAATGGAGCATATCAAATAATGAAAAAAGTATTCCCTAATGTTTTTGCAGATGGGATAGAGGGTGCAGTGTTACATCCAGTTAGAGTAGATATTATTTAATGATATTGACTAACAAACATTTCATTAGATAGATTCAATTTTATTGGGTGTTTAATGAAATGATGACATGAAACTGCGATGGAAGCAGAGCGAGAATATGATGATTTCATCGAAGTAGCTATCGAGCTATACAAAGAGCTGGAAAAACCGGATAATATTGTTTGGAAACGATATGATAAACTTCTTTCATGGAGTCGTACTCTTAGAAGCTCAGTTGGTCGAGAATTATGTAAACAATTTGAGCAATGGGATAGTGAGCTAAGACTTAATGTTTCTAAACAACTGAAATCTAACGGATTATGTGAAATTGATACACCAGACTGTTGGGAAATCTTACCATTTACCGAAAACGGATGGACACTTACGTATGATGGTAAATTCGAAACTTTAGTGAATATCTTAACTCAACAATCTCATGGTGCTTTATTCGACGACGTGGATAATATTCCAGATGTTCACGATTATTACGAAAAAGGTGAACTTACGTATCTGGAGATTATTCAAGTATTTTATCGTGGGTGGGAGAATGTTCAGGAAATTAGAGAGACTAAACTTGGTGTTATGAAAGATTTTTGTAAACAATTGCGAGAAGACGCAAAAGAATTGGAATTGCGAATGAAACAAGCTGAGAGAGAGTTTTATTTGGAGGATTAATAGATGAGTTATGGATTTGAAGGTCATATCGACAACTATTATGACACGATGGCTAAAGCTGAGGAGTTGTATGAGTATTTTCTAGAGGAATCTGTTAAGTTGTATCGTGAGATAAATCGAATGGATAATAGTATACCGAAACCGTTCTTTGCAATTGGTACACTAGAAGGTGTTTGGGAAAGCAGACAGGAAGTTCGAGACCGTTTTGATGGTTGGGTGGATGATGTACGAGATATGTTTAGTGACGCTGTGAAACAAGGTGGATTGTACATGGTTGAATTTGCAAATGAGTGGATTGTTGTACCATTTAATTTGACAGTGATTCCATATACTTATGATTCTGATTTCAGTACAATCGTGGATATTTTGACCGAACACTCGCATGGAAACATGTTTAATAACGGTACGAACGTACCATATTTTCATGATTATTGCGAGTGCGTAGACTTAAGTCACGACGAAATGATAAAGGTTTTTCAAAAGGGATTGGATAATATAGAAGAAGTTCGGAATTTCAAGTTGGAACTTGTGGAAGATTTATGTGAGGATTTGAGAGAAGACTTTAGTGCTAATGCGTTATTTGAGGATTGTAAGAATTTCATTTCAAGATAGGAGGTTGACAGATGGAATATAAAAAGGCAGAACCACTTTATAAAAAGTTCATGACTGAGGTTGAGAAACTTTATAAAGAACTAAAGAATTTAGATAACTATATTCCAGTATCATTCAGAGCGTTTGAGTGGATGTTGGAGTTGGAGACAGCTAGTTTTGAGAAACAAATGCGATTTATGAGTTGGAAGACCAATCTCACACTTGGATTTTATGACTTGGTACATTCACGTGGATTGAATTGGTGTAATACATCGGATGGTTGGATAGTGTTACCATTTAATGCAGGAGATTTACCATACAGCTACGACTTAGACATGGATACGTTGGTAGACATTTTGACTGATGGTGAGCTACGATATAATGATTGTGGTTATTATGGTGTATATGATTTTGATGAGTATTCTCAAGAGATTTACGACGAAAGTGAAGCAATTGAAGTATTTAAACGTGGATTGGAACAAATCAAGTCAATCAGAAATGACAAGATTCCAGCTGTGAAAAAACTTTGTGAAGAACTACTAGAACAGTTTGACGCTCGTAAACTATTTGACGATTGTAAGAAACATGTTTTAAAAGAGGAGAGGTAAAAATGGATTTAGGAACAAATGAATACGAAAATAATCTTGAATTAGCGGAAGAATTATATGATGAATTTTTAGAAGAAGCTTGTGAATTGTATGATGCGATAAGCAAGATGAAGAATAAAGTAAGACTACCATTTAGAAAACTTGCAGCATTATTGGACATCGATGACGAAGACGATTATGACTATCACACTCGTCGATTTCATGATTGGACAAATGAAATCTGGAATGACGTAATTGATTTAGTAAAATCACATGGGTTATATGTTAGAGAAAAACGTAACTATTGGGAAGTTTTTCCATATGATATCAATGACCCACGATATAATGATGACAGTGATTTCAATACATTATGTTGTAATCTAACAGGTGAATCTGGTGGTTTTACATATGGTGAACCATGGGACTTATTAGAGTTCGACGAATATTGCGGGTGTACTCCAGCTGAGATTGATGTAGCTAAGACGTTTGAAGATGGGTTGAACAACATCAAGAACTTCCGACAATCCAAACTGAAATTTGTGGAGAAAGTTTGTGATGAATTGCGTGAACAATTCAGTGCTAAGAAGTTATTAGGTGATTGCGATAATTATGTTTTTAAAGTGGAGGAATAAGATGACAGAGGATTTAAGAAAAGAATACGAATTAGTAAAAGAAAAATACAATGAGTTCATGAAAGAAGCAGTGGAGCTATACCATGAACTAAACGGTGGTTCGTTTGAAATTGACAAACCATTCAATGATTGGGCGTCTAAAATTGGTCTTGATATTGAGAATAACTACGGTGAACGGGAACAACGATTTTTCACGTATGTGGACAATATTGGTTACGAAATTGAGTATGAGGTCGACAAGTGTGGATTCGAGCTACGTGATTTAGGAAATCGATGGAGAGTGTTAGTATTAAAACGATTCGACCAATGGATGCAAGATGACTTTAGTAGCTTGGTTCATCGATTATTTGAAATGAACGGTTGTTTTGATTTCGGAAATCAATTCGAACAAACACCGTTTGAGGAATATATAAAATATGAAGACTTTGTGAAAGACCGCACAAAAGGTGGTCGACTAGCATTGGGATTGGACGAGTTTATTGGAATTTTTGAAGATGGTCTAGATAGAATTGAAGATGTGAGAAATAATCAAAAGAGAATTGCATGGGATTTATGTAAACGATTAAATGATTCACTAAGTGGTGAGGAGATTTATGAAGCTTGTAAGTTCGCAGTAGTAGGAGGGAAACCAATATGGTAACAATTGAGTTTTTGGAAAAAGAATACAATGAACTTGTGAATAATGTGAAGGAGTACATTCAAGAACGATTGAGTTCAGACGTGAAAATCATGAAACCGTACGATAAAATGAGAGCTGAGTTGAATGTGGACAATATGCGAGAGGAAACCAAAAATCGTTTTGATTGGTGGGTGACATACTTTGAAGGTCACATGGAGATTAAGATGAGTTGTGACACACCATATCACGTGGAAGATGGTGACGATTATTGGCGATTGTTATTCTTTCAACAAGAGGACTTGAAATCCGATGACTTATTCAGTAGATACATGAATCGACTATTGAGTGACTTGGTTATGTCATTCGGTACAGTGGATGAACCATTGAGTTTTAGTAATTTCATCAAATGGTATGATGAGTCTGAGTATGAGGACGCACATCGTAATTTGAATTTTGCATTAATGAGAGCATTCATTTTACGCACAAAAGAATTGCAAAACTTAGTAAACACTAGTAAAAAATTTCAAGCGTACATTGATGATAACGCAAGTCGTACATGTTATGAAATGGTATTTGAAGGTGGATTAAGTTAATGACGAAGCAAGAATTAGAATCTAAATACGATGAGCTAGTGAGTGTCGCTCGTGAATTGGTACAAGTGAGAGAAAGCTCTGATGTAAAAATCATGAAACCAGATAATGATTTACGAGACGAGTTACACGTAGTTCATATGGACAAGGCGTCACAAAGACGCTTCGATTGGTGGAAAATTAAGTACAATGCGATGATTCACAAACGAGTTTGGGATAACACTCCGTTTACTGTTGAAAGACACATGGACTATTGGAGAGTGGTTTTATTCAAGGATGAGGAATTATATAGCGACGACTTGTTTAATTCTTAAATGAATCGAGTATTGTGTAGCTTAGGAGTAACATTTGATTTTGGAACAGTTGATTCACCGTTGAGTTTCGTTGAGTTTAGAAAAGCATGTAAGTTGACCGATGATGAGTTGTATGATACACTTGCAGTAGCAAAAGCAAAGATTGAACAGATGTTGAATTCTGATTTAGTAGCTCTTATCGATTTTAGTAACAAACTGACCACATTGGTCGAAACGAGAGCTAAAGAATCATGTTGTGACTATATTTTTGGAGAACGCAACTACTAATCGAAATGCTTTCGATTTGATAGCGAGCTAGAAAGTGAGGATGAAAATAATGACAATTGAGCGTGAAGACATGCGTATTGCGTACGCAAACTTTATTGAAGTGGTTGAGATGACGACGGATAAATTGCTACATTCGAATCTTAAAATTTACACACCGTTTAAACAATTTGGTGAACGATTAAGCTCTGATGATTTAGCTAAAACAAGTTTACCATTATCACAACGAGTAGGTTTTGTAAATTGGTGTAAGAACTATACTGAGAATGTGATAAACGAAGTGCAAAAAGTTATTGGTGACACTAAAGTGGTTGAATGTGATGAGTGTTGGGAAGTTTTCGTACCAAGTGGGATTGCTGGTGTTAACCAAGATGAGATATTCAACACAATCGCACATCGATGTGGTAGTCCAATGTGGAAAGGAGTTCACTTTGGTGATATCGGTTCACCGTTGAAATTTGATGAGTTCATCGCAAATTTCGAACAAGATAGTTGGTCGGCACTACATAGTCAATTAGAGCAATACGCTCTTAGAATTTGGGACGATGTTTACCATAAGATTGATGGTGTTCAACAAGTTTGTAACAGATTAGATTCACTTGGTCGAAGTGAAGAAACATTTGAAGATTGTAGAAATAGAGTATTCGGTTTGTAAGAGTAGAACGGAGATGAGACAACGGTGATTGATAGAGATAAATTAAAGACTGCGTACTCGGCTTTCATTAGAGATATTGAGATGTTGGCTGTTAAGTTAGAGCGGTCTGATTTTGGAATTTATAGACCATTCAATGATTTTAGAACTCGTCTGGAAAAGTACGAGAAGTTTGATGAAAATAGACTTAGATTTATGAATTGGTGCACGGATTACGAAAACAATATTCGAAGCAAGATTCAATCGGTGAGTGAGTATGCTCTAGTGGTTGACATTGACAATTGCTGGGATGTATACATGATTCCAAGTTTGGCACATGTACCAGTCAGTGAGTATTTTAACATTTTGGCACATGAATGCTGTGAGTATATTAGTAAAGAGATTCACTTTGGTACGCTAGATTCACCATTGGAATTCGACGACTTTGTGAATCATTTTTCGAAAGATATGTTGGAAACAGTTTATTGGCAACTAGAACATGGTAGATTTGGTATTCAAGAAGGTGTCTTATCAGACCTAGATAGCTTGGTAGTGGTATGTTATCAGCTAGATTTACTGGGGAAGAGAGAAGATACATTTGAATACTGCAAACGAGCGGTTTTTGGAGATTAAATAGAATGGATGTGTTAAAATAGCAACAAAAGAAGAAGTTTATAAACTGTATAAGGACTACGTTCAAGCTTATCGTGAGTGGAGTCGACGAGTTGGATTGAAAGAACGTGACTTTAGTGTGGAAATGACTCGAATTGCTAATATCTTCTACGATTTTGACGGTGGGGAGTTTAGTGTAGAATTTAGAACGTGGTCGTTTAGTTTTATTGACAAATTAGAAAAATATGTGAAACCATTTGGTATTGACATTGGTCGTGATGTGAACGGTAAACATGTACTATTGGCAGCAGCACTTTCTACCAATGATACGAAGTACCATGTCAGTGGTTTGGGAAGATTAGGATACCAGATGTTTGCTGATATTGGTGACGATACAGCTGATTTTGAGCAATTAGGACTTCATTATTTGAGAAAGTCAAGACTACGAGAAGTGACTGAGGAAGATTGGAATGATATTGCACAATCATTGCGAAATGGATTAGTCTACATTGAAATTGACTTGATGAATAAGTTATCGAATATTGATATAGTGATGAACAATATTGAACACAAAATCAAAACGGAAGCATTGACTGACTGCGTGGAGTACATGAGACCATTGCTAGAATACCATTACGAAAACGCTGTGGAATTATATCAAAAATTAATTGAGATTCAACCACAAAATGAATATATTCGACAACTACATGAAACGCTATTTGTGGAGGGATTTGATACTTTCTATAAATTTATGGTGGAGAAAGAACATTCGATTCATCCACTATTGGTTATTGTATACAATTTGAAAAAGAACATCGCTCTCGCTGAGAGTGAATATTAGGAGGAATAAACAATGAATCTTGCAGCAACATTAGTTAGTAGTGAGATACCAACTCCAATCATTTTACCATTAAGTGAATGTACGGATGTGGAGATTGACGATAATATCCACTCTACTTGCTTCAGGAGGGTTAAGTTTGTGTTTCCAGCACAAGATATTAGTGGTAAGGTTGGATACTATGAAGAAATGATAGGTAGATGGGTACCGTATCGGTTTGAGCACCCAATAGAGATGGTCGGGGATATTTATGTAAAAAATAAATTATTATTACAAGTAATTTTAACAGGAGATGTAATTGAAATTCCAGTAAATGGAAGTTCATCTTGGATTCGTGTTCACGATGTCATGGGGATTGACGACGAGTCATGGGTTGGTATGCATAAGAGTAGAGGAATGCGTGAAATATTCAAAATGGAAGGATTCGACGCTACTATGACTATTAGTGTTTAAGGGAGGAAGTTGAATGTCAGCAATAAAAGAAGCTAGACAAAAAGCATTCAAGCGTTGGGTTGAGTACGACATCAGGGCGAATCAATGCGAGAAAGCAGTTAATAAATTGGAGTATTTAAACAATGGTGCTTTTTGCGGAATTAAGGCTAGAACCGACATGTATAATGGAGATGGAAGTGACATCATTGTACGAACTTGGTCGGACTGGAGATGTGAGTATATTGATGAAATCATCACATACGCACGAAAATTGGGATTTAATAATGAACATTATCCAACAAAAAACGGAATAGACTTCGATGATACAAAATATGGTCTAGATATATTTTATGACCATTGGATTAAACAAGCAATAAATGATTATGGATTTCCAATTAACACGCAAAACTCATCTGGAACATTTCATCGTTTCATGCTATTTGAGGAACAAGTTGTTAAGTTTGGACTGGTGGATAAGTTAGATGAAAATGGTTACGCTGATTTGGAAAAATTAATTCAAAAATGTATTGATTACTTAGTGAATGTGGTTGAGGAAAAAATTGTACAATATCACAAGTTGCTTAAGTATGTAGAAGATAAACGTGAGAACGCTTTACAGTCTTGTGAAGACTATATTTACGCAAGATTGGAAGAAAATTAAATATAAATTTGAGAGTCATCTGATTTGTAGATGACTCTTTTTTATGTTATAATCATTGTAACAACAATTCAGATTGGAGAGACTTTGATGACCAATAATATACAAGAAGCATTTCCGTTAGCGGAGCAATTCAAGAACGAACTAACAGAAAGACTAAAAATCATTGAGGATTTACGACAAACACGTAAAGCAACTTACGCAGACTTCCAAAAATACTATAATTCTTGGTACTGTTTTGAATTGGAAGAAGTTTATAATGCTTGGAGAGACAGACAAGACAAGTCAATCGCTAAAAAAGTTGCTGAAACTGGAAACGAATATGCGATTGCAGGATTTGTGTGGAAAGTATCGTTTCCGGGTGACAATGTAATGGACTCTTACGGTGACTTGATTGATGGATTGGGACATGAGTATTTTCCAACATTTGGTGATGATTTCAGATTGAGTGAGATAGTATTCTCTCATCAATGGAGTAATTTAGTAAAAATATATACTACGAAAACTGGAGATACTGAGTTTAATGGATTTGCGAAAGTGTTACAATTCGCAATTGATAAAATGCAATCAGACTTGGATAACCGCATTTTCAAACTGCGTAGCGCAGTTGCGATTGCGACGACTGAGCAATCGAAATTGGAAGAAAAGTGTAAAAAAGCGATGAGACCACACTATAAAAAATATCATGATGAGTTACGTCATATTGTCGGAGAGTTATATGATAATGGTAAGGAAGATTTCGTAATTACGCTATCAAGTCAAATGATTTGGGAAGATTTCAACATTTGGTACAATGATGCGACGAAATATAAACGTGAATTGGACGAAGTGGTGAAATATTTAGATTTAGCAAAGAAGGTGCTTTAGGATGAGTGAAGAAAAAGATGTAAAATGGTCAATGGCTGTAAATAGTTTAATAGCTGATTGGATGAATTTTGTAAATGCTTACAAGAGACAGGAAGCTCGATTACGAACAATTCAAGTGATTATATCACCATTCGGTCGTACTGAGAAAGTGTTTTATAGTGAAGAACCGATGTTACATGATGCATATGACACGTGGTATAAAAGCTACTTCGGAAAAATGCAAGAAATCGGTAAGAATTTCAACTTTAGCATAAGGAACGAATCGAATTTACTGATTACTGTTAACATGAGTGACATTAACGAGTTGATGAAAGTGAAACTAGGCGACCATAAGTATCAATCATCTAAAGAGCTATATGGGAATGAGTTTGACACATTGAAGAAATATGTGCTCGATTATAAAACACACAAGACATCTTGGGAGGATGTTACGCCAGAAGAATGGTCTGATATTGAGAAAGAACTTAGAAATGCTCACAAGCAATTAAGTGTTGATTTGTCGAATCGACTTTCTGAGTATACAAAAGTTGTTAGTGAAATCATGAATTTGTGCGATAACGCATTCGACGATTGTCGTGACTACATGAGAAGTGCGTATGAGGAGTACTACGTTGGAGTTCAGCGTTTAGCTTCTGAACTACAAGGAATAATCGGTCATTCAGTCTCATTGACTTTATGGAGTGAAGAAATCGATTTAGATAATTTTGATGCTTTCTTCAATCACTATGTGTATAGAGAGATGTCATTGGATGATATTACGACAGCAAGTCGTGTATTGAAACGATTGATTAAAAGCAAAGGAGAGATTTAGAATGAAAACTAAAGATGATGTAAAAGCAGTATGGGATTTATATGTGGACGAGTATAAACACATTCGTAGAAACTTAAAAGATTGGTTAAGTATTGACCATCCACTGCCGTATCCGAAATTAAAGGAGATATTTGGAGATACTCTAGATGAGGATATTCGCACTGAGTTCAACGAGTGGGTAAGAATGACAAATGGAAAATTACATGTTATTGCAAATAAGCATGAGTTGGTTTTCTACTCGAATTTCACCCACTACAATCTAGGACTTCAAGAAATGACTCATGGTGTGGACTTGGATGAATTTATTATTAAAATGGGAGCATGGAGCTTGTCAGGTACACTGGAAGGATGTGTACCAAATGGTGTGAGCGTTGATGAGGTGAGTGTGGATGACATCATCAAAGCTGTGTATGGTGATGAAAAACCAGACTATCTTGCAGTATATAACGCAATAAACGTGTCACGAACAAGATTGCACCATCGATTAAAAGATAATGAATTGAAACTTGCAATTAAGGAATGTGACAAGCTGTTGGAAGACGCAATTGGTGATTGTGCTAAACACATGGAAAGTGTTTATAAAGTAAAATTTGACGAAGTGATACGTATGCTTCAATATTTAGAGGGTGACGCTAGATATACAGAAGGCGTTCATAAAATGTATCCACTACTTGCAGATGGTCAATTCAATCGCTGGTATTACGGTGGAATTCATGGACATGGCGATTCAATTCTGAATATCACTGGTTATCGAATTATACTTAAAAATCCAGAAAGATTAGACCAAATTTAGGAAGGTGTGAGAGTTAGTATGGAAACTAAAGATGAGAGCAGAGCAAATATTAATAAATTATTGAACGAAAAGCGTTCACTACCATTCAATGAACTTTGGAAAGTTTTTGGCAATGAAGATGACGATTTTATTCTCGACAACTATCGTCTTTGGGTCATGGTGAAACGTGGTCAATTATTCAACATTGCAGATAGAAGTAGATTGGATATACACATGGAAGATGATTACTATCAACTTGAATCACGTGACTTTGTTCCAGAAGGGGCGATTGAGAATACTATCAAGGAGATTGATGAGTTATTAGAAGATATTGATGGTAATTGTGCGAAACATTTAGAAGCTGCTTATAAGCAAAAATACAACAAAGCAATTAAGTTATTGCGTGAGTTGTATGATAATTCACAAAATACTAACAAGTTGGATGAGATATTTACATTGTTATGTGAAGGTCAGTTTAGTCGTTGGTACTACAGTGGTATTTACGGTCATGGAATGCCAATTAATGAAATTGTAGAATTGATAAAAGTGCTTGAAAAGCAGGTACAACAAGATTAATCATAATTGAGGTGAAACATATGATTACAAGACAAGAAGCATATAAATTATACAAAGAGTTTGTGAATGTGTTTAACGAACGAGCAAATGAGTTACGATTCATTTGCTCTAAACGTGAACTTTTATTTCATAAAGAGTTTATGATGTTCGGAAATAATATACTTGAACCAATGACTAAAAAGTACGAAGAATGGGAAAAGGATTTTAAATCAAGATTGATAAAACTTGTAGAAGACAAGGGATATTGGTTAGACATTGAAGGTGACGTCTATTGTAAGTGTCACATTATTTTACCAGCTCAAAAAGATGGTGAGACTTTTGATGACGTGATGAATGAAGTTGCTAAATCTGCACTTGGATTAGAACCATATGGTGTGTCATTAGAAAATGGATTAACAGACGAAGTATTCGATTACATATTTGACGAAGCAGGTGAATGGATTGTGGAGCACAAACTACCACATGCTATCGAAAGCTTGAACTTTATGATTGAACGAAGCAGACTGGAAGAAGTGTATGACGACTTAACAAAAGAGATTTTATGTTCAATGACGGATTGTGCAAATTACATGCGTGGTATTTATGAAGAATGCTACAACGAAGCATTGTCGATGTTATCTGTTGTCAAGGAAAAATACAGTGGGAATGATGATGTTTTAGGTAAACTTGATACACAATTGAAAAATGGGAATTTTGACGACTGGTACAAGTACCACGTGGAGAACCAAGTACGAATGAATGATATCGTTGGTGTTTTAGACCAATTAGGTCGTTTGGTTTATGAATTGGATAAATAGAAAGGCTTCTAGCTGTTGTTAATAACTTATAAACAGTTATAAACACGTGTTAACTTTTATAGCTTTCAAGGGGGTGAAACAGTGTGAGATGATAGAAACAATAAAAGTACAATTAAGTCCAAATAACAAACAATTGACCAAATTATTTCAATACGCTGGATGTTCACGTTTTGCTTACAATTGGACAATTTCTCGAGAGCAAGAGAACCATAAACTAGGGAATAAATTCTTATCTGACAATGAATTACGAAAAGAATTTACACAGTTGAAGAAACATAAAGAATACCAATGGTTGAGTAAAATCAGCAATAATGTAACAAAACAAGCAATCAAGGATGCTTGTAATTCTTATAAGAGATTTTTCAAGGGACAATCCGATTATCCTAAATTTAAGAGTAAGAAACATTCAAAACAATCTTTCTACCAAGATAATGTTAAAATTCAATTCACAGATACTCATGTAAAAGTGGAAGGATTCACGATGAGTAAGAAGCGAAATAAACAAAAGTTAAATTGGATTAAACTTTGTGAAAAAGGAAGAATACCAACTAATTGCAAGTATATGAATCCACGAATTACTTATGATGGATTACATTGGTTCGTGTCAGTTAGTATTGATGTAGAAGACAATACTGGTATTCCGTCAAATAAGGGTGTTGGGATTGATTTGGGACTTAAAGATTTAGCAGTTTGCTCTGATGGAAATATTTATCAGAATATAAACAAAACAAGCAAAGTGAAGAAAATAGAGAAAAGAAAACGTAGGTTACAACGTTCTATATCAAGAAAATATAACATGAATAGGGAAGGAGTACGTTACAAGAAAACAGGTAACATTGCGAAAAGAGAAAAAGAACTTTTAAAAGTAATTAAACGATTAACGAACATTCGTCAGAATCATTTACATCAAATAACATCTGAGATAGTAAAACGAAAACCAAGTTTTATTTGTATTGAGGATTTGAATGTAAGTGGTATGATGAAAAATAAACATTTATCTAAAGCAATTCAACAACAAGGATTTTATGAATTTAGAAGGCAGATTGAGTATAAAGCTAAATGGAATAACATTACAGTCATTCTAGCAGATAGATTCTTTCCAAGTTCTAAATTGTGTAGTTGTTGCGGTGAGATAAAGAAAGATTTAAAATTATCAGATAGAATTTACAAATGCGATTGTGGAAATATCATTGATAGGGATTTTCAAGCAAGTTTGAATCTAAAACAATATGGAGAAAATGTTTTAAAACAAAAATCTGTAAAATAACACAATCAAGTTATTACAGATATGTACCGAGCGTTAATCGGGAATTTACGTCTGTGGAGATTACAAAAAATGTGAGTAGTATCTAGATTTATTTAGCACGAAAGCATACTCTATGAAGCAGAAATGAAACATAAAAGTTTTATAACTTTTTATAAGTTTTCAGTAACGGAAATCGTAATTTGGAATCATTGTTAGAAAATGTGGCTACAATTAAGTTTTCATTGACGAAGGACGACGCTCATGGTGATGAGGTGTTGCAATCTACTTTCGATTTGTGTAGAGATGTAAGAGTTAATGAGTACAAGGCATTTAGAACATTTGAAATGTCTATGGTTCATCGTGAGTTTAAAAATTTATTGAGTCATTTGGTTCAAGAGTTAAATAAATAGATGAGGAGTGTGATTAATATGACTATATCGTTAGAGGATGTAAGAATTGAATTTGAGCAAATGAACGAGCACTTAGATAGTGGAGTGAGTGCTTGGGTGGAGTTTCAGAAGCCAATTTTGACGAATTTTGAAACAACGAAGCGAATGTTTGCACCAAACAATCAATGGGATTGGGTGATTGAAGCTTACCGTAAGTGGGTAAATTTAACAGTTGAAGAATTAAATGGAATCGCAACAAAGTATGGGTTTGAGCTTGTCGATGACGGAGTTTCTCGAAAGACGTTCACATTTGAATGTGCAGATTTAGACGCAATAATTGATGAATCATTGGGAGAATTGCGACTCTATTATAACTATGACGTTGACGGAGTGAATCGTAATTTAGAAGCATTGCTAGAAAATGTGGCGACAATCAAGTTTTCATTAACAAAGGATGATATTCATGGAGACGAGGTATTGGAAGCTACTTTCGACTTATGTAGAAATGTGAGAGTCAACGAGCACACGTCATTTAGAACATTTGAAATGGTTATGATTCAGCGGGAGTTTAAAAATTTATTAAGTAGAAACGTCGCACGTTGCGCAGCTGACATGCGACCAATCTACCAACATGACTTTGAGTATATCATGGGTGAGCTAGAGAGTTTGAGAAAGTATGAAGATGCGACTGAATTGGTGAATAAAATTCTACGAGCAACATTCAATGGTAATTTCGATTTATGGTATGATATGACCGTTGCGAATGGTAAGTCAGTGGACGTAATTCACGATATGGAAATAGAAATGCAAAACCTCGCTAGTGAATTGGGACTTGATGTTTGGTTTATTTGAAGAAAGAGAGTGAGTTTATATGAGTAATGGAGTAATCACATTACCACAATTTGATGAAATGTTGGCACTATATTTAACATATGGTGACATTTTCAACAACGGTATGAGTAAGTTTGAACAACTATGTAGTGATGGCATTCCAATTAGTTTCGATGAGACTGACCGCATTTTCCAAGAACATGAATCCACTCTAATCGATGGTAAATATATTCAGTTTGGAGATAAATTACATGATGTTTTAGGTGAGATTCTTGAAAAGCATGGATTAACTGATGTGTGGAGGGATGGTAAGGTATATATAAGAATTAGTAGTGATTGGGATTTTCAAGAGGATAGAGTCTACTACATGAACTGTATATTAGGTGCACCGGCAAATAGACTAACAACAACTGGTAAGTTTAACTCAGATGAGTTAGAGAAATACTTGTTACGTGCATATCGAGTATCGAGTGTTAATGAGTTAACGCAAGAGGATTGTGATGCGTTTATTAAATTGATTAACAACTTGATAAATGAGTTTAAAGCATCGCTAAAATCTCTGGAAGAAAGTGCTGTAGCTGCTCGTGAAGATGTTGAGAGGTGTGTGAAAGACATCGTAAACATCTGTGCTAAACACATGTATGGAGTTTATTGTGAGTTATACGATACTACATATTTCATGGTTAAGTGTATGGTGGATATGAACGCACCAATCGGTAATAAGAGTGCACGAGATGTGATGAACGAATTATGTAATGGTAATTTCGACGAGTGGTATTATGGCGAGATTTCTAACGGTAACTCAGTGGTGAAACTACTTGACTTACATGATTATGTGAAACCGTTATATCAAGACGCATTAAACGACATGATTAGTGATTTAAACGTGGATGGTGCTGAGTATGAACTATAAGGAAGATAAATTATTCAAGTCACTGGAAGAATTATCGTCAGCTCTTAAAGAAGTGAGAGCACGATTGTATGATGGAAGTCGATTGATTCGTGTTGACTACGATATTATCAGTAAAATATTTTGGACGGATGATGGTGGATTCTTGGATAGTGAGTATACGGGAGCTGTTGACTTTCTACATCAACGTTGGGACAACTGGTGTAAAAATGATGGTTTGATATGTAGACGAGAACCAAGTGGAGTTCGTATTGGATTGTTGAATATTACTGACTTCGATGGTGGAATTGAAGCAACAATGTCCAACGCTCTATCGAAAGCACTAGGAGACAAGAGTGATTCATTGGGAACGGATGATTTACAAAACTTGGATGAATTGAACTTGAAGAAATTATCGGATGGCGGAGTAGATGTGGAAGTTATTAATCGAGCGATTGATTATTTACGCAACTCGTTAAATTCTGAGATTGACAAGATGTATGACGTTTGGACGGATATAACAAATGAATCTTTCGGTTTGGAATTGATAAACTTTTTCAAGCGAAGAATGGTCGATGCTTACAAAGTTGCGTACGACGATGTATTTACAGATATTTGTGAGTTGATGAAGCATGAACAAACGAAAGATGCTGCTCAGGAGATTTTCGATGAACTATATGAAGGAGCTTTTTACGGAATTTGGTACGAAAGTATAATTAAGAGCAAGCAATCATTGAGTCGTATTCTAGAAATTGCTGAGATTCGGAATCAATTAATGAGAAAGTTGAGTGATTAAATGGATAAGAAAGAACATGCTAGAACGGTTTATGATAAATTATTAAAATATGTTGAGATGTTTGAAAATGAAAAGTATGGTCAAGGCAAAGCACAACAACTGTGGGACGAACTTTGGAACGGTGACTTTGAGAAGTGGTATGAAAGAGAAAGCTTTAATACGATTGAGGGTTTTGAGTATATGTTGAAACAAACTGCTGAGTCATTTAGAGACTTAGTTGAGCAAAACGATATTTACTGAGTGATGAGAATGAGGTGATAACATGAGTGAAGATAAATTAACAAAACTATTTCTTGATTTCGGTCAAGAACTGGATGGTTACGTTGATGAGCTAGTCAAACTGCGTAGTAAAATGAAAATTGGATTGGATAGACAACGTGAACGACTAGCGTCATGGACAGTGGATGGTAGCGAAGATGCATTCAAACATGCGGTATATTACATGTATAATCGAAGATGTGAAATGTTAAGTAAATATGACTTACTTCTTGGCTGGGATGTCGAGAATGACGAATGTTGGGTTCGAGATATCAATAGCGATGGTTGGGAAACAAAAGACGATTTGATTCTAGGATTTACACGCTTATTTTTAGATAAAGAATGGTCTAACGAACTTGGAACAACATTCGACGAGTCGACATTTGTTAACTATGTATGCACTAGATATGGAGTGTCGACTATGGATGAGTTGTCTGGTGATGATAAAGTCAAACTTTTTGAATGGCTAAGAGTGGCTTTTAATGATATGAAATCAAACATGGAACAAATTTTACAAAACATGCGTAGTGGTCGTAATGAATTGAAGAACTTCATTGATAATGAATTGAAATCTTTCGTGGAGCAACGAATGAAATTTGTTTACGAACTGATGTTCGCTGAAATGGTGGACATGGCGATTACAATAGATGAGAATGCATTGAAAGAAAATACATATTTATGTAACGGTGATTTTGAAAAATGGTACGAGACTGAAATGCAAAAAGACAATGATTTTGTAAACGAGTTCACATTCAAGCTCGGTAAGGTGTATCGATTGTACGATGAATGTTGGTAAATAATCAAAATCCAAAGTGAGTTCACTTTGGATTTTTTGTTTTGGTTATGATATAATAATTAAAACAACTAAGGAGTGAGTTTAAATGAGTAAGAAAAAACAAGCAGCTGCTTTATTTAAAGAATATGGTACAGAAGCTATTAAACGTATCGATAAAATTTTAGAACTAGAAAAACCAATCATGATTGACTTTTCTGATGTGGACGCGGACTATTATGACTATGGAGACGAGTTCTATAACTGGTTTAATTGGACGATTGATTGTATTCGTGAGACAGCAGAACAAAACCATGTACATGTGTTTATCGAAGGTGAAGGAGAATTACGATTCCAAGTGTCTCGATTCAATGTAGACCCAACAAAACGAGATTGGAGCTTGAGGGACGAGCTTTTTGGCTACAATTTGGTGGGTGGATTCACTGAACTAATCAACTTAGATTCAGACTTCGGAGACAAGGAGTTTGATAATTTTATCTGCTTGTGTTACAGATTAAGAGAAGATGAGAGCATCGACGATTGGGATGAGAACGAGGAAGTCTGGGACTATTACATCGAGGAATTCGGTGAGTGTATTCCAGATATGAAAAAAGATTTGGATGAGACGATTAACAATATGCAAGAAACAGTGAACTATATCGAACGAATTAAGAGTGAACTTCATTCTAGTTGTGAGAGTTATTTAATTGAGTAGTCAGAGATGAAATCATTTGCTATTCATGAGTATATAAGTTATAATGAACTCATGAATAAGTTAAATTTGAGGTGAACTAAATGGAACATAAAGCGTTATACGAAAAGCGTTATGACCAATTTGTAAAACTTGGTGCGTTTTTGGATTGGGCAGTTAATGAAATTAAAACTGAAATGAAAAAGCGTGACTTGGGGTTTGAGAAATTCAGAGAATCACGTGGAGCACATATGAGCGACCGTGACTACATGAATTGGCGTAGTGAACAACTTGAGCGAATTCTTGAGATTCCAACTGATTTAGTAGTGGAAATCATGGACACGAACGGAGCTTACAAACTAAAACCAGCATTCGCTACGAGATTGGATGATATTCGAGTTGTTTTAGTAAGTAGAACATTTTTAGACATGAATAGACTGTTCGAAATGGAAGATGGATTCAATGAAAATTCATATGTTGAAATGCTACAAAGATATAGTAATAGTAACGGATATGATGGTATTAATGATATTGAGTTATACATTGACTTATACGAAAAAATGAACAAAATTCAAGAATCATTGGTGGCTGTTGTCCATGGGGTACGAGAAGATGTGACGAAGTTCTTGAATGACTTGAAAACTATCGAGAAATTTTGGTATGAATAGGAGAGTGGGAACATGACAATTTATGTAGGAATAGATTATATGGAATACGCCAAAAATACAATGTATGGTAAAAACTTTTGTGATTTACCAGAATCAATAAAAGATGAAATTGAGGAGTATTTTGATGGATTGAATTTGGAAAAAAATAGTGACGCTAATCCAGACAATATGTGGGTGAATAGTTTTACAAGAGCTGACAAACGTGAAGCTATTTGGTTGGCATATGGTGATGAAATCGACGTGGAAGATGTAGAAAATTACGATGAAGAAGAATTAATCGAAAAACTACGTGACCATTACGCATTCTTAGGCGTAGTTGACGGAACGTATTATTTATTTCAATAGAAAGTGAGGAATTTAAAATGACAATTAAGGCTGAATTGGGTTACATGGAATATGCATCAGTGTGCGGTCCGGGACGTCAATTATGTGAATTACCAGAAAGCATTCAAGACGAAATCGAGGAATTTATGGACGGGATTGATTTGGTTGAAAATCCGCGTTATCATCCAGACGAATTAGCAGTAAATTATTTACAGCAATTCACTAAACGTGACGTAGTCGTTCATGAACTAGGCGAAAGTGAAGCTACGGAAGAAGAAATCGCTGAGTGGGACGAGGACGAAATTATTGAAGAATTATCAAATAATTATACGTATCTTGGTGAAGAAGATGGTATTTATTATGTGATGTAGTGGAGGGGTGGATTAAATGACAATTAATGTAAAGTTAAGCTATACGCAATATGCGTCGTTATTTGAGTATGGTCGTCAAATATGTGATTTACCAAATAACATTCAAATTGCATTGGAAGAATATATGGATGGTATGGACGTGACTTTATCATCATGGACTCACCCAGACGAATTGGTGAGTAGACATTTAAAAATACTCGACAAGCGAGGTGTCGTAGTACACTTACTAACTAAAAGGGAAGTTAGTGACGAAAAAGTCGAATCTTGGTCTGATGAGACGATTGAGCAAATATTAGATAGAGATTACATTTATCTTGGAAACCAAGATGGACTATATTATGTACTGATTTAGTGAGGTAACTAGAATGAAATACACAGAATGCGCAAAATATTGCGATGGGGTTGTCAACTGTTAAGATTAACATATAAAACGTTATAAGCATGTGTTGACTTTTATAAGTTTACAGCATCTAAATATAAAACGAAAACCAAGTTTTATATACATTAAAGAAACAAATTTAGTACCGTGCGTTAGACGGGAATTTACGCTTATGGAGAGTACAAGAACTTGTGAGTAGTATTTTAGATACAAAAGCATACTCGATGAAGTAAGAATGAAACATAAAAGTTTTATGACTTTTTATAAGTTTTCAGTAACGGTATTGTGAAACATTGTGATGAAGAAGACATGCGATATAGCACAAGAATGCACCCAGATTATGTGTCGAACAACTTATTAGTTTGGACGAAGAAGGATGTTCTCAAGTTCGTTTATTTCAATAAGGAAGTCACAGATGAGTTCGTGGAACAATTCTCGGATGATGAAGTTGAAATTGCTGTGTATAGTAATTTTACATACGTTGGTAAACATGATGGTTGTTATTACATCATCGCACAAAATTTTTGATTAAAACAATTAATCACAAAGCACGTTTGAGTCGTATCTTTTGTACGTTTTAAGCGTGTTTTTGTTATGATTTTATATACTTCTCGATTCAGTTTGTGGTATAATGATTATATATTTAACTATTAACCTATGAATCTAAAAACTCTTGGATAGTCGAATGCAAGGGTTTAGTATAAGGAGAAGGAAATGACTGTTAGACAAAAGGCTTATAAGTTTAGATTATATCCCAATGAGGAACAAAAGCAATTTTTCGCTAAGACATTTGGATGCTCAAGAGCTATTTGGAATATGATGTTGGCTGATAAAATCAAACATTATGAAGATACAAAGGAAACGTTACATAATACACCAGCTCAGTACAAGAATGAGTTTCCTTGGTTGAGAGAAGTAGATAGTTTAGCACTCGCTAATGCGCAACTTAATCTACAGACAGCTTATAAAAACTTTTTCCAATCTGGATTTGGTTTTCCCAAGTTCAAGAAAAAGAGTCATCGTCAATCATATAAGACCAACAATCAAAAAGGTAGTATTGCATTGGAGGATGGTCATGTGAAGTTACCAAAAGTAGGTTGGGTTAAAGTGAAAGCTCATCGTCAAATCAATGGCGTCATTAAAAGTGCTACTATATCAATGACACCAACGGGTAACTATTATATTTCGATTTTGTGTGAGACTGAGATTGCTACACTATCAAAAACCAATTCATCGGTTGGTGTAGACCTTGGTATTTCTGACTTTGCTATTCTGTCAACTGGCGAGAAGATTGGTAATAAACGATTTCTCAACAAGTGGTCGAAGAAGTTAGCTAAAGAACAAAAACGTTTATCTCGTAGAGCTTTAGTTGCTAAGAAAGAAGGACGAAAACTGTCCGATAGTAAGAATTACCAAAAGCAACGAATGAAAGTTGCTAAAATCCATGAGAAAATTGCTAATCAAAGAAAAGATTTTTTAAATAAACTTAGTACTAATCTTATCAAGAACCACGATGTGATTTGTATTGAAGATTTATCAAGTAAAAATCTAATGAAAAACCATAAGTTAGCAAAATCTATTAGTGACGTTTCATGGTCTGAGTTCGTGAGAATGTTAGAATATAAAGCTAATTGGTACGAAAAGCAAGTGTCCAAGATTAGTCGATGGTATCCTTCATCTCAGATTTGTTCTGATTGTGGTTTCAGTTCTGGTAAGAAACCACTTTCCGTAAGAGAGTGGACGTGTACAAATTGTGGTAGTCACCACGATAGAGATATTAACGCAAGTATTAATATTTTAAACGAAGGATTGCGTTTATTATAATAGTAAAAAAATAAACCGTAGGAACTACGGGGATAGCTTGGTAAATTTATGTAACCTCTGTCGATTAGTAGTCTAATCAACAAGTAAGCATATTACCCAAGAAGCTCTTACCTCTAAACAATAGTGTAGGTAGGAGTAGTTCACATAGCTCATATATTGAAGATTACTTTATTGAATATGACGAGGAATTCGAAGGTGAAGGTTTAAAATTCAATGATTTGTCAGAAGATGAACAATGGAAACTCATAGACGAATGGATTGAAAATGTAATCGATTGTTGTTGGGGTGTCTAATTACAAAACACGTTTAAAGCGTATCTTTCGTACGTTTTGAGCGTGTTTTTTATTATGATTTTATATACATTTCAGTAATGGTTGTGATATAATAATGTCATGAAATATTTTAGTTAACGGAGGTAAACATGACAAAATTAAGACTTTTTGAAGCGTTTTCTGGAATCGGAGCACAAGCAAAAGCATTACAAAATATCGGTGTTGATTTTGAGAGTGTGGGTGTTGCTGAGGTAGACGGGGAAGCGATTAAATCGTACGCTGCTGTGCATTCAGACATAAGTGGTGTTGAGATTCCGAGTGAAGAAGAAATGCAAGTATACATGGAACAACTTAACATTCCATTGGATAAGAAAGGTAATCGAATTAAATTGAAGGGTGAACAATTGGAAGCAGTTTATAAAGCTTCTGTTGCAATCAAGAACGTGGGAGATATTTCTAAAGTGAAAGAGTTTCCAAGTATGGATTTATTCACGTATTCGTTTCCATGTCAATCCATTTCATTTGCTGGTTACGGTCACGGTCTCGACCGTGGAAGTGGTACACGTAGTTCATTGCTTTGGGAATGCGAACGAGTGATTGAACAACAAAAACCAAAGTACTTGTTAATGGAAAACGTGAAAGCACTATTGTCTGTGAAGCACAAACACAACTTTGACATTTGGAAAGAATGGTTGGACGACATGGGTTATAACTCTTACGTGATGGTACTGAACGCTAAACACTTTGGAATTCCACAAAATCGTGAGCGTGTGTTTATGGTATCTATTCGTAAAGATGTGGGCACTGGTTACGAGATTCCAGTTGGTCATGAAATTGATGTTAAGATTTCTGACTTTGTAGACTATAGCGTGGAAGCTAGATTATCAATGGAAAAGCATAGAGATATTGTTGGTCGAGATGCTGGATTGCAACAACGTATTAAGAATGTATTGAACGGAATTGAGCATGAAATTCCAAAGAACAAAATTGATGGATTAGGTCAAGTTTATGCTTCATTTAGAAGTACTGCTGTAACGAATCATGAAAGTTGGTACGTGCAAACACTGACAACAGCAAACCAAAAAGTGTACTTAGGTGGGATTTCTAAAGAGAAATTGTACGATGATTCGGATGATTTAGTAAATCATTTCTGGTGTCGTGAGTTATCAAGTCGTGAGTACTGGAGATTGATGGGATTTACTGATGACGACTATGACAAAGCGTATCAAGTGACTAAAGTAGCAAGTTTGTATCGACAAGCTGGGAATTCGATTGTAGTCCCAGTACTGGAAGCGATATTCACAAATTTACTGAAAAAGTAGGCTTCTGACAGTTAATGCTAAATTATAAATAGTTATAAGCACATGTTGAGTTTTATAAGTTTAATAATGAGAGGGGGGATTGGATTGATAGAAACAATAAAAGTACAACTGAGACCAAACAATAAACAATTGACCAAATTATTTCAATATGCTAATTGTTCACGTTTTGCTTACAATTGGACACTTGCTAGGGAACATGAAAATTATAAGCAAGGTAACAAATTCTTACAGGATGGTGAATTGAGAAAAGAATTCACACGCATGAAGAAGTTACCAGAATATGAATGGTTGCGCGAAGCGAGTACCAATGTACCAAAGCAAGCAATCAAGGACGCTTGTAATTCATATAAAAGTTTTTTCAAAGGACAATCTAAATATCCAAAATTTAAAAGTAAGAAACGTTCTAAACCATCATTCTATCAAGATAGTGTTAAGATTAAATTCACGGATACACATGTAAAAGTCGAAGGATTTGCTGTAAGTAAGAAGAAAAATAAACAGAAATTAAATTGGATTAAACTTTGTGAAAAAGGAAGAATACCAACTAATTGTAAATACATGAATCCACGATTTACTTTTGATGGATTACATTGGTGGGTATCAGTTAGTATTGAGATGGAAAATGATACTAATATTCCACAAAATAAAGGTATTGGAATAGATTTAGGACTTAAAGATTTAGCAGTTTGTTCTGATGGAAATACTTATAAGAATATTAACAAAACACATGGAGTGAAGAAAATAGAAAAACGGAAACGTAGGTTACAACGTTCTGTATCAAGAAAATATAATATGAATAAGGAAGGAGTACGTTACAAGAAAACAAGTAACATTGTAAAAAGAGAAAAAGAACTTTTAAAAGTAATTAAACGATTAACGAATATTCGTTGTAATCATTTACATCAAATAACATCTGAGATTGTAAAACGAAAACCAAGTTTTATCTGTCTCGAAGATTTGAATGTACGTGGTATGATGAAAAACAAACATTTATCTAAAGCTATACAGCAACAAGGATTCTATGAATTTAGGAGACAGATTCAGTATAAGTCTGAATGGAATAACATTACAGTCATTCTAGCAGACAGATTCTTTCCAAGTTCTAAACTATGTAGTTGTTGTGGAATGATTAATAAAGATTTAAAATTATCAGATAGAATGTATCGATGTGATTGCGGAAATATCATTGATAGAGATTATCAAGCAAGTTTAAATCTAAAACAATATGGAGAAAATGTTTTAAAACAAAATCTGTAAAATAATAAAATCAAGTTATTACAGACATGTACCGTTCGTTAAACGGGAATTTACGCTTGTGGAGAGTACAAAACTTGTGAGTAGTATTTAAGTAAACTTAAATGCGAAAGCATACTCGATGAAACAAGAATGGAACATAAAAGTTTAATACTTTTTATAAGTTTTCAGTAACGGTGGCTTGCATGAGTGGTGTTCGATTGGTTGACGGAATTGTGGATAGTGAACAATGGTTAGAATACTTGGAAGGCGAACCGAAATTTGCTAGATATATGCGATTTAATAACTGTGTATTTAATGGAGAGCATATACTAGATAATACAATCGTAGTAGAAGTGGTATTGAATAATTGTACATTTGGAGATGATGGTACGTTATTCGACTTCTTAGAAGGTTCAAGTGTTAAGCGTATAGAATTGAACAATTGTGAGGGTGTGAATCATGCACTTGAGAATGGTTGGTCTGATTTAGATAAAATCTTCGATAAATTGACAATTATTATTAATGATTGAGTGGGTGGATAATCCACTCACTTTTTTTTTTATTACACGTCTGTACTCAATTGAAGAATGTGGTATACTAGGAGATGAGAGATTAGCAAGGGAGATAGTATGAAATGCGAATGACGGATGAACAAATTATTGAAATTTTAGAAACATTACCAATTAACTATTACACAAAATCAAATGATAAGGTAACTCAAGTGTACGACAGAGTAAATTCTGCGACATACATTGATATGGTGAAGAATGAAATTACCATCGGATTACGTGTATTCGATAAATTTGACGTCGTAGATGAATCGATAGTACGTGCGGTGTTTTACCATGAAGTGTCTCATGCTATTTTAACCAAAATGGACTTGTTAAGACAAAATAAGTACACGTCACAGTTGGTAAATAAGTATAGACGGACTGAGGGTGACATTCGATTACCAGAAGATGAGTTTGCTGAAATTATGAATATCATCGAGGATTCTCGTATTGAGAACGCATTGAAGAACTACTACATTGATGTTGATTTTCCAAGATTTCGTAGCATGTTACACAAAGATGTAATAAATGCTCAGGATACACCATTGTTGAGATTTGCAAAACCACTGTTAATGGGCGTTCAAAACAAATATTATGTTCGTATTATGACTGAGTTACAACATTTATTGAAAGTTAATGTGACAACAGATGATTATGCACGTGTGTTGGCAATTTACTACGATATTATTGTGGATTTTTATAACAATGAAAGTCCAGAAAGTAATGATGGTAACGACCAACAAGAAAATCAAAATAATCAAGATAATCAAGATAATCAAGATACTCAAAATAATCAAGATAATCAAGATAATCAAAACGGTCAAGACAATCAAGACAATCAAGACAATCAAGACAATCAAGACAATCAAGAAAATCAAGAAAATCAAGAAAATCAAGAAAATCAAGAAAATCAAGATAATCAAGATAATCAAGATAATCAAGATAATCAAGATAATCAAGATAATCAAGATAATCAAGACGGTCAAGATAATCAAGATAATCAAGATAATCAAGATAATCAAGACAATCAAGACGGTCAAGATAATCAAGACAATCAAGACGGTCAAGATAATCAAGACAATCAAGACGGTCAAGACAATCAAGATAATCGAAATAATCAAAATAATCAAAATAATCAAAATAATCGAGATAATCAAGATAATCCAGATAATCAAGACGGTCAAGACAATCAAGATAATCAAAATAATCCAGATAATCAAGATAATCCAGATAATCAAGATAATCAAGATAATCAAGATAATCAAGATGGGCAAGATAATCAAGATGGACAAGATAATCAAGATGGACAAGATAATCAAGATGGGCAAGATAATCAAGATGGGCAAGATAATCAAGATGGGCAAGATAATCAAGATGGGCAAGATAATCAAGATGGACAAGACAATCAAAATAATCAAGAAAGTCGAGATAATCAAGAAAGTCGAGAAAATCAAGAAAGTCAAGATAATCAGAATCATGAAGTTGACTCGAACAATCAAGAATCTTCTAATAGTTGTGGACACGATTGTGGTGTTGAGCAAGAAAAATCACCATATGAGTTGACTAACGAAGAAGCTGCTATGTTAATTTCAGCTGCACTTGAAATGTTGAAAGCAGAGCAAGAAGATGAGATTTCACAAAAAGTATTACTAGACAAGCTTGCTAGAAATCATTCAGTCGAATCACTGGTTCGAAAAATCACATTAAAGGCTAAAGCGAGAGCTGAAAATCCAGACAACATGAATGGGGGTTACGGTTACTCTGGTACAGTGAACTATTCACGAATTTATCGAATGAAAGACGTTCACTATAAAATCTTCAATAGTGGGTCGGGGGATGACGTAGCACCAACTGAATTTGTAATCAACTTCTATTTAGACCAATCTTGGTCTTTCAAAAAAAATCAAAACGTTGTAAACAAGATGTTGCGACTATTGATTGACTTGGAAAACAAGTTAAACAAAGCATTTCGATTTACGTTGACGACGATTAACGACTGTGATGAAAAAGAAGTGGAAGGAAACGCACGCCAACTTAGATGTGATGGTGGTACGGGAATTAGTCCGAGATTGAGACGAATTTTTAAGAAAAACTACAATGATGATTCATTCAATATCTTGTTGTTAGATGGTCGAGCTGAACTGAAAGACCGTGACTTGAACTTCTTGGACAAGAAGAATGTATATATTTGTGTAGATTCTACGAATGCTGAGTATTTCAATAAATTTAAGAAAGCGGATGTTGACTTAGTTAGCAGTCGTTATGCGGAACACTTAGAAGAATTTATTATTCAAACATTGAAGAAAATTGACAGGGGGTTATAGTTATGGTAGGAGATAGTGTGAAAGGTGATGTTAATAATGCGTATGGTTCATTTCAAGAGTTATTGCGAGCAACACAAGATTTACTAGAAGCAGCAGAGCCACCAAGTGAGCTTGATGATTATGATGTATTCGCAGATGACAACGATGATTATTTACAATCTTTAATTGACTATAATGTCAATGATACGTTGAGCACTCTATTACCACGAAATGATTTCGTTGAGATTCAGATTGGTGATGTGTCCGAAGACGTACGAAGAAATGCTGTGACAAACGTTCGCAATTTCACTAGAGAAATGGATTATAAAGACGTTAAAAACGTGCTACTAGATTATGATGGACTTGTTGATATAGGTGAAATACTTCACTATTTTGATTTAGAAAATTTGATAATCAAAAATGTGGATATTTTCGCATGGTATAATGTATTACCACATTGTACTGTAGGTACAATTCGATTCGAAAATTGTGAATTAGATAAACATTATTCTGTTCGAACACTATCTGATAATGTTAAAACGTCATTAGACTTCATTTTCGAGAAGACTGATTCGATTGGAAAAATCGAATGTGTAAATTGTTCTAGCGACTTTGTAGATGTATTGTTACTAGGAGTAGACAAAATCGATGAAGGTCATCGATTTGGAAATATAGAGATTGAGATTGAATAAGGAGGAGATTGGATGGAATTGCAACAATTCGATACGATTGTTGACTTGACGGAAGCAATTGTACGTGAGAACGGACTGTCTGGAAACTCTGATAAGGTCATTGAAGTAGAAAGCGATGGAGTTGACGGTCAACACATGTACTCAAGTGAGGGTAATTTCGTTCTGTTAGCGAAAGAAAAGGGAGAGAGTGTCTTTCATAAATTCAAAGATATCATGAATTCCAATGGATTTGTAGTAGAACCGAAAGGAAAATGCCAACTTTTTGGGGATGATTATAAAAGAGGGTTTGTCGATATGGAGATTGGAGCTGTGCACATTATGGGACAGGGTGGAAACGTCTCTTTTATGAACACGTTTAGTAAATCTATATTTGGAGACCCACTGAAACAAGCAACAATTGAAAACTATAACCGTGCTGACTTGAGGGGTACATTTCGTGATAGTAGCGTTGAGATGCTTGAATTACATAACATGGGAATCTACAACGTAGCTGGAATGCTATTGAATTCAAACATAAGCACATTAACATTCAATAAATGTTGGATTACTAGTGATTACGTTGGACGTAGAGCTGTGGATGGCGTAGCTGGAAGTCCGTTGTATAAAATGTTAGGTAAAGAACCATCAAGTTTGACTCTAGTGAATTTAATCAACTGTGGAAATGAGTTCGTAAATGAAATGTTACGAGAGTTCAACTATTTATCTAACTTACCCGGATGGAGTCATGTGGAAATTGTTATCAAAGACCATGTTTGATGTGATGTGAGAATTTGCCAATCTAAGAATTAGGTCTGTACTCAAATTCAGATTGTGATATAATAAATGAGAATAAGTAAATAAGGGGATGTAGAAATGGCAAAAGTTAAAGACCAACGAGCTGTTAAGGTGTATGATGAAAATGGTAATATCATCGCTGGCTCAAAAAAGTCAAATGTAAATAATGGCTCTACTAGTAACTATGGTAGTTTGAATTCATCAAACAATTCAAGTGTGTCTAGTGAATCAAATACAATTGATAGATATACAACAAATGTAACTAAGACCGAAAATCAAATTAAACGAGAAGTTATGGAAGGAATTGAGGAACTTCAAAATACGATGTTGCAATTTGATACAGCTGTAACACCACGTATGGTGAGTACTATGCTACACCACAGTAATCCAGAAGCGTATTTGTATGGATACTTGAAACTCACGGGTCGTGAGTGTGACGACTTCATGAAGAAGACGCAATCACAAGAATGGCGTCGAATGATGAATAAGTTAAAATCCGCTAATCCGAAACGAATCAACAAACGATTGGCAATTTACTTCGGCCCTCCGGGTGGTGGTAAGACAATAGCTGCATTGCGTGAAGCTGGTAAGAAAATTGGTATGCACAAGGACATGACTGCTAAAGAATTGATGTTCGATTTCACGTTTGACGATAATGGTAATGCTCAATTCTCAAAGAGTGTGTTTGCTCAAGCAATGGAGAATGGTGAACCAATCGTGTGCGATGAAATGAACTTGGCATCAAATACACTGTTACAATTCATGCAATCGGTGTTGGATAACTCTAAATCTATTTTCATGGACGGACAAGAATTAGTGATAAAGGAAGGATTCAAAGTCATCGGAACGATGAACGATGTCGTGTCTGGTGTTGACCGAATTTTACCAGAACCAATCATTGACCGTGCGTTAGACATTCGATACTTCGAGCTAACACCATCTAAGATTTATGATTACATGACAAGTACAGATGATGACGCTGTTAACGAAAACGATAAAACTGATGAAACTGATGAAACTAAGTAGTGAGGTGATGATATGGTAACACAAACTGCGTTTTTCGCAAGTAGAAATAAGGATAATGTTGGCGTGAAAAATTTCAAAGTGAGACAGAAGTCACTTTCATATACTAATGAGAAGGAATTGAGAGACCAATTTAATTTGTTTGTGGAGCAGGGAGTTTGGGGCGAGACGTGTCGATGCTATGTTTCATTTAATGAAACGGACGATGTGAAAATGAGCTACAGTTTAGTACACGAGCTATTAAACCGTTTACAACAGGGACAAGCTCCAGATTTAAGTCAAATTATCCAATTGGCAATTGGGGAGTCTAATAAGAAATCAAACTTGAAGACTAAGAAGTGCTTAATTGACGTAGATACAAAATCGAACAACACACTCGATAAAGTGGTTGATATTTTAAATAAAGATGGAGTACCAATCGAGTTGATGTATGAAACACCAAATGGATACCATATTTTATGCTCACGAGGTTTAAATCCAAAATTGTTGGAAGGTTTCGATGATGTTGAGATTAAGGGTACTGTTGGTAATCTATTAAAATGGATTGACAAGAAGGACACTTTGGACGAACGACTCGACGAAATTGTCGATGAAAAGTTTGTAGCAAAAGCTTTGACAGAGTTTGTGGAACAAATGAATAAATTACATGAAGATGATAAATAATTTTATCATCTTTTTTGCGTTGGGGTCTGTACTCAAATTGAGAATATGTTATACTATATTTGTAGAGATGAGAACGGAGGTGTCATGATGGCAAAAGCTAGTAAACAAGACGTAACTAAAATTCAAAACGCACTAACTGCTTGTCGTAACTTAAACCGACAAGTGATTCAATGTCGTGATTTGAATGTACCAGAAAATATTTCTTTAAAAGCACATGGAATGGCTATTATTGAAATGGTAGAATTATTACACATTGCTGGATTGAGCGATGGTACTCAAAAGAACTTGAAATGTACGCACAAGTTCAGAGGGCTCAGAAACATCTTGGCACATAAATATAGTGACGAGACTGTAGTCGAAGCATTAGAATTATTACCAGCAGTTCGAAAAGAGTTACAACAAGTAATTACTAAGTTGATAGGAGGGCGTTAGAATGTTACAAAAAATGGTGTTAAATAAGGATTATGGTGTGGTTGAGCTAAGCGATATCGCATTAACACAATTAGGGATTGAGTCAATCTCAGAAATCGAGCGAACAGATGCTCGACTTGTAGGATTGTTTGAGAACGGAGACGAGGAAGAACTAAGTGGGGACACTTCTAGACTACAATTGGTCGATGTGGAAATGGATTCAGACATGGATTATCTGATTATCGAACACGACGGACTGGAAACGGTTGTTGTGGGTAGAAATTTAAAGTGGATTCGATAAGGAGGGATAAAAGATGGAATGGATTGGACTTACTATTTTTCTAATGTTGTTAAAAGTGCATTATACTCCATGGTTGAGTGACATTATCGTGTTTACACCGATTACGATTTATGTAGGTATGTTTTTATTTGGAGTCGGACTCGTGATATACTTACAGGTTCGCAAATGGATTATTCAACTTAAATATGGAAAGGAATGGGAATTACACTTATGAGAAAACAATTAAGAAGCTTTGCTGAAAGTAAATACTTTGATTTAGTCGGAGTAGCTTTAGTAGTTGGAATTGCAATTTATTCTGGATACTTGGGAACACGATTGGATAAATATGTGAATTGGGGAGATTTACAGTGGATTGCAACAATTATTCCACTAGGTTTAATCTCTGTAGTGAACGTCGGATTGTCAATGATGTCGACTCGATTGACAGGTCGTGTGGATAAAAAGGGTAATTTCTATGGAATTATCAACGTAGTGCTATCGGGTACGATTGATTACATTTTAGGAAATAAAGCAGCATACATTACGTATCCGATTACATTTCTAATTTATGCGTATGCAATCAAGGAATGGAATAAATCACAAGAAGGCAAGCCGAACGAAATGAGTGAGTCTATGAAATGGAAATATTTCATGGGGTTCTCGCTAGCGGCGATTCTTATTTCGGTGGTTTCAAATTGGATTGGATATGGGTTCAACATGAACACTCTAGCTTGGATTACCACAGCAGCGTTTGCATTATCTCTAATTGCAAACTTCTATAACATGTTGAAATTGACAGCACAATATCAGTTCTGGCTAATCTATAACTTTGTACAATTGGCGAAAGCATTCGTACAGGGTAATTACGCTAACGTCGGTAAATATGTGTTTTATATTGTGAACTCAGTTGGAGCATTGATTCTATGGAATGATGAAGAAAAGGAACAAAAAGAGTCGTAATTGTACGACTCTTTTATTTTGACATTTGTTACAAAGTTTGTTATAATTGGTTTATCAATTAGAGAGGAGAATCAAAATGGATTTTGTAGATGGAAGATTATTTTTAGAAAAATGTCGAGAATTGGGATGTCCAGTTTATAATAAATTTGAAGACCTTGCACGACATGAATTCAAAAAAGAAGTTAAAGTTGAATGTGAGGATTTTAAGGTTCATTGGCTATTGAATAACATTGACTGGTATTCAATGGGTCATGATATGGCTATTGACCGTGACACTATCAAGGTTGTTGAGTTGGATGGTCAACTTTACATCATGGATATTTATGAAGTGTATGACGAGATTATCGACTATTTCAAAAATAAAAAATAAAAGATTTACTGAGACTTGGTTATTTTGCTGAGTCTCTTTTATTTTGCACTCTGTACTCAATATGAAGATGTGATATAATAAGATTGAGGATACTAGATATAGGAGGTGGAGTGATGCCATTCTGTGATAATTTTAAAGATTTTTACATCGGATTAAAAGAGATTGTGGACAAATCAATTTCTATTAACATAAGGGAATTTACGGGTGACGAATATAAATGGAATTACAATTATATGGACAATTCAATTTATGTAACTCTACCATGTAAAACTGACATCTTGGACGAAGTTAAACATATTAGTGAAAGTTTGAATCGTACTGTGGGTCTCGATGATGTCGACATATATGGAGATATTGGATGTGCGAATAAGTTATCGGACACTTGCGTATATGTTAGTGAATTGAATATTCTATCTATTGAAAAGGATTGTACTAGAATGTTTCATGGAGCACACTTTGATGGTCACGATAAAATTACTATCAACGCTCATAAAGTGACAGTGGACTCCATGTTTGCACGAACAAATTTGAGTGAAGTGGAATTTAGAAACTGTCATTTGATGAGTGTAGAAGAACCGTTCGCTAGCTCAGAAATTAATCATTTAATCTTGAACAATAGCAGCATTGAGTTATATAAATATCTGGATTATAACTATGGAGAAATGGCATGTTCTAATTTGTTATCGACACTACTTGGTAATTCTGACATTGAGAAAATCACTTTGATGAATTGTGATGATTCTTTCATTGAGGAATTTATGCTACATGTACGATTAGAAGACGACTTTGATGAATTAGAGATTGTAATCGAGTAACAGCGTCTGTACTCAAATGCGATATGTGATATAATAATTATATAGGGATGAGATGATGAAAGGAGTTAGATGTCATGAAAAATAATTGGGTAATTAAGTATAAAAATATTGTGGGAGTCGCTTTAATTCTATTAGGACTATTCATCACAATTGGTTCAGCGGGTAGTTTGGAATTAGATAATGTAACTCTTGGAGAGGGTTTGCTACTATTGTTTAGTGGTTTGGTCACTGGAGCTAGTGGATTAGTCATCTATAACATGTAAGGGAGTTGGTAACGATGATTAAAAGAATTATCTATTTGATTTTGACGATTGCGTCAATCATGTTTTGGTTTGCAATTATTGGTATCGTATTAGACGTAGTTGATGGTGTATCTGTCATGAACACATTAGGAGTTTCACTATTGTTGTTTGTTGTTGCTTTACTATTACCATTGATTTCTTATTTGGTTGGCTATGTAACATATGATGGTGAGCTACCAGAAACACGACGACATGTCGCTTTCATTCAATGGATGTTAGTGACTCAAAGATTATTGAAGTAGATTTGTAACTAAGGGGATTCGAGAGATGGAAAAATACATTGAGTTTTTGCGAAACATAAAGGAACAAAGTGAGTGGACGACGTATCAATTGGACGACTCTAGTATCATTCTATGGTTAATAGCACCTATCGTAATAGGTGTGATATTAGTGACTTTAGCTACTCTGTTTGTTAAAAATGAACGAATAGAGAGTATTGTGTCCAAGGTTATTTTCACATTGGTGGTGGTAGGTTTTGTCGGAGTATTATCATATCTCACCACAAGCATGCAGGTACATAAGCAATGTCAAAAAACAGCTGTGATGGATGTAGTGAAGAATTTGAGTACCGAGGATTACGTTGAGTTGCAGAAGAACGTACAATTATACGGTAAGAAGCATATAGATGATAAGGAACTGAGAAGGATTTCTAAGCTATTGCGACAGGAATTTTTTCCAGAAAAGAGTTACATGAATGGATGGGACTAAATAAAATGAAAGCATATAAAGCATTTAACAAAGATTTAACATGTAGAGATTTTCAATATGAGATTGGAAAGACTTACGAGACTGACGAAAAACCGATTGCTGATGGACTTTCTGTGGGACGGGGATTTCATGCTTGCATTAAGTTCGATGACTTATACTATTACCAACGGTTAGACAAAAATACCCGAACTTGTGAAGTAGAATTACTAGGGGATATTGTGACTGATTCATGGGGGTCTTCGCTAAGAGCAGCGACTAAAATTAAGATTATTCGTGAATTGCAAACGAACGAGTTATGGGATTTAAATACTCGTTGGTCTAAGCTTTTATCTATCGCACGTGGTTGTGACAAAATCAGTGATGACTCGATTAGGCAACTAAATGTAGATGATAGAATGTGGGTGACGAAAAATGGAGCTGATAGACATAGAGATGCTTTATTGGATGACCCGAACAAAAAAGTAAGACAAAGTCTAGCTTGGTATGGTACGCATGAACATCGTGATGTGTTAATGTATGACGAGGATGAGTGGGTGAGGATGCGTGTTGCATGGCGAGGTACAGATAGACACCACGATTTGCTAGTTAGTGATTCTAGTTACGATGTGAAACTTAAAGTAGCTATCTTTGGCTCGGACAAGCATCGAGACATTTTAATTGACGATGACGATTTTTCAGATACGCATTGGGCGATTGTTAAATATGGTAACAACGACCGCAGAAAAATTCTAATGAACAAAGCTGAATGAAATATTTAGTCCATGGTATAGAATTGTCAGACAATTCACTCAATTAGATGAATTCTAAATAAATTCAAAAGTCCCGAAATCGAGAAAGTTTTTGGGACTGGAGAATGAAAAAGATGTTCGACGATTCACAAGAGCTGTGAAAATGTGAACGAACGTCCGTTCGAAATGTGCACGACTGAACAAGCACCCGTCGTTGTCAGACAATTCTGACCGACACCCCACAAGCGGAGATTTTCATGAATTTATAA
>ERZ773272.87-NODE-87-length-35576-cov-9.060668_pt1 | contig 35576 bp, 53 predicted proteins | sample MGYA00511891_ERZ773272 | MGnify/ENA primary metagenome ERZ773272 (study PRJEB29015, sample SAMEA2738150) | human oral metagenome | biome: human oral; feature: human-associated habitat; material: saliva | place: China | collected 2198 ...
AGCAGGCGAGTACGGAGCGGCAACAGCAGGCAATAGAGGAGCGGCAACAGCAGGCGAGTACGGAGCGGCAACAAGTAAAGGTAAATCGGCAACTGGTGATTATGGCTTATCTGTTGCAAGAGGAAACGGTGTAAAAGTCAAAGGTGGACTGAACGCAATTCTCGTCATTGCCGAAGAAGGTATTTGGGATTGCAAAATCAAAGACTGGAAAGCGGTTGTTGTTGACGGTGAAAAAGTCAAAGCAGATACATGGTACAAGCTAGAAGATGGCGAACTAATCGAGGTAAAGGAGTAGATAATGGCAGAACTGATTAGGATAGACCAAGCTATCAAACTCACAACAGAGTTTGAGCAAGTGTCAAAAGAAATAGACAAAAAGATTGAGACAGCAAACTCACTTGTAGTTAGTGAGGATAACTACAAGGAAGTCAAGAAAATCAGAGCGGAACTAAACAAAGAAGCGAAGATGTACGCAGAAGATTTTAAGGCTATCAAAGAGAGTGTGCTTGCCACATGGAACGAGTGCGAGGACACCTACAAGAAGATGATTAGGGATAAGTACGCAGAGAGTGACGGAATCTTGAAGTCAAAAGTAGGTGAGATTGAGGCTGGAATAAAGGACGAAAAGAGAAAAAAGGTTGTTGAGTTCTTTGAAAAGCATAGAGCAAGCCGAAAACTAGATTTTGTTACGTTTGATGATATGAACCTCAAAATCGGTATGAGTAACAGCCTCGCTTCACTCAAAAAGGAAGTTACCGAAAAGTTAGATGAAATCCTGAAGGGATATGAGGGAGCACTCGAAACATCACCTGATGTAGTCGCAGAGTTTAAGGAGAACGGTTTTGACTTTGCAAGAGCCTTTACAACCGTTAAGGATATGGAAGAACGTAAGCGAAAGGCAGAGGAAGAACGCAAGGCAATGCTTGAAGCAAGAGCCGAGAAGGAGCGCAAGGAAGCCGAAGCGAAAGCGATTGTTAAGGAAACAGAAATCAAGGAGAGTGACGAGGTTGAGGAAGTCACAGACAATAAGCCGGGCACACACGAAGAAGAACACGAAACGATTTATTCAGTAACATTCACAGTTAGAGGAACAAGAGCGGAACTTATGGATTTATCAGATTTTCTAAAAGAACTCAACTATGACTATAAGCAGATTAAGTAAGGAGTAGAACATGCAGAAGAACGGGATAGCAAAGAGAGAGAACACAGCTACATTCTCAATGAAAATGAGTAGCGACAAGTTTCAGAACAAAATTCATGAGGTACTGCAAGACAAGAACAGAGCCATTAAGTTTACAGCAGCCTTAACAAGTGCGGTAGCTAATCAGCCTGCACTACAAGAGTGTGAAGCGACAACAATTCTATCAAGTGCATTACTAGGCGAGAGCCTTAACCTCTCACCATCACCACAGCTAGGGCAATACTACATCGTTCCGTACAAGGATAGAAAGAACGGAAGAACAGTAGGAACATTTCAGCTAGGCTACAAAGGATATGTTCAGCTTGCACTCCGAAGTGGCAACTACAAGAAATTAAATGTTCTTGAAGTAAAAGAGGGCGAACTTATTTCGTGGAATCCACTCACCGAGGAAATCAAGGTTAATCTGATTGAGGACGAGGTGGATAGAGAGTTAAGACCTACCGTTGGCTATTATGTATCGTTCGAGTATCTAAACGGCTTTTCAAAAGCGATGTATTGGACGAAAGACAAGATGATATCGCACGCAAAGAAGTATTCAAAGGCTTATGCAAGCGACACAAAAAACGGCACATCATACAGCTTTTGGACTAGCAACTTTGATGAGATGGCGAAAAAGACCATGTTAAGACAGATTATTTCCAAGTGGGGGATTATGTCAACGGAAATGAACGAAGCCTTTACATCAGATAATGCGGTTATAGGCGAGGGTCAAATCCCAGAATATATCGATAACCAGGAACAGAGGATTGAAAAGGTTGTAGAAAATGTTGAGGCTGACGAGCCAATCGAAGATAGCGAGCCAATTATCGATGTGGCTGTAGAGGGTGACAATGAGCAAGCAACATTTAAGCTATAAGATTATCGGAACTGGAAGTAAAGGAAATGCCTTATATTTGGCTTGTGGCGAACATAAAGTGCTAATTGATATTGGAGTACCTTATAAGGCAATAAACTCATTAGAAATCGATTATGTACTGCTCACGCATAGCCACAGAGACCACCTTAATGAGGCAACCATAAAAAGGCTTGCATATGAGAACCCAAGCATCAAGTTTTTCTGTACGAAGTATCTAGTACAAACACTAATAAGGTGCGGTGTAGATGTTAGTAATATCTACTTTAAGCCACATATCGAGGTAGGCAGCTTAACACTTAATAGATTTAATCTGATACACGATGTACCAAACTGCGGTTGGAAACTGAAATTTAAAGACGGCAAACAGAAACTAAAAGTCTTTTATGCGACAGATACGGCAAGCCTAGACCATGTGTCAGCAATAGGTTTCGATTATTACTTTATCGAAGCGAATTATGACGAGGACGAAATCGTAAAGCTAATAAAAGAAAAGGTTGATAGCGGAGAGTACAGCTATGAAAGACGAGTAGTTGATACACACCTATCAAAGCAGAAAGCGGATAAGTGGTTAGCAAATAACGTTAATGATAATAGCGTTAATGATAATAGCGTCTATGTTTACATACACGAGCATTCAGACGCACACGAAAGAAAAGAGGTAGAAGATGAACGAAGTAGCACTAATAGGCAGATTGGTTAAAGACCCTGAAATCACACATACCACAAGTGGTACGAATGTTGCGAGATTTACCCTTGCAGTTCCAAAAGAGGGAAAGGATAAAGAGGGAGCAGATTTTATCAGATGTACCACTTTTAACAAGAACGCAGATGTAGTGGAGAGGTACTTGTCAAAGGGTAAACAGATAGGCTTGACTGGTAGGCTTTCGTCATACTCATACGAGGGTAAAGATGGGAAAAAGATTTTCGGACTAGAGGTAAATGTGAACAGAATAACATTTCTTTCTAGTAACCCTAACGGTAAAGATGAGAGACCTACAGCAGAGGAAGTACCTACAGAGAACTTTAATCCACAGGAGAACTTTGAGGGTTTAGACGAGGATATTCCATTTTAGGTAAAAACGGCTAGTGGTAAGCGATAAATACACTCCTTTCAAATATCGATTAAATCTACTAACCATGGCATGCGACACTAGCCGTTTTTATATATATCAGCTAACACAGGGGCGGTTATTACTGTTCAAGGATAGGGATACGCATAGACACATAAAACTATATTTTATATCAAAGAATACACGTAACTTAACTAACTCAAAATCTTGTGAAAATGTGTATAAATATTCATAAAAGCATGTGGATAACTACCCTTTGTTTAACAAAAAGAGAGGTAAACAAATGTTTGAAAATAAAAGACTTGTAAATGTGAGTTTTAAAAACTCAAAGAGCATAGATACAGTGTACCTGTTCGCTTGTTATGACGATGTTGAACTAGGCGATAAAGTTGTTGTCAGTACTGCGTTTGGGCTAGCAATTGGAACTATCAGAAGTTTTGAAACAGAAGTCCCAAGTTGGCTAGATGAGGACAAACTGCGAGAGGTTGTTTGTAAGGTTGACCTAACGAACTTCATGGCAAGACGAGAAGCGAGGGCGAGAGAGCAGGTGAAATAAATGGCAGAGAGAAGAATGTTCTCAAAACGAATAATCAATACTGCCAAGTTCTTGAAAATGCCAGTTAGTACGCAATGCCTATATTTTCATCTAGGACTTCAAGCCGACGATGACGGAGTTGTCGAAGCATACACAGTTATGAATCAAACTGGTGCAACCGAAGATGATTTAAAAATACTAGTCGCTAAAGGGTTCGTTATCGTCCTAAATGACGATTTAGTCACCTACATTACCGATTGGCAAGAGAACAACAAGATAAGGGCAGACCGCAAGGTTGACACGGCTTACAAAGACTTGCTTTTACAGATGTTGCCTGATGTTGAACTAACCGAAACCAAGGTTAGAGCAGACAGAAAAAGAGATGTTGGGACGTCCCATGGACAACCAATGGACAACCAATGGACAACCAATGGACGTCAAATGGACGCCATAGGTAAGGATAGGATAGGTAAGTATAGGTTAGGTATTAATAACCCCCCTATATCCCCCCTTAAGGGGGAGTGTGGCGAGGTTAAAAAACCAAAAGCTGAAAAAGAGCCAAAGGGCAAAGCGATTTACAAAGACTTACCTGATGAACTCAAAGACGCAATGATTGACTTTGAGGAAATGCGAACAAAAATGCGAAAGCCCTTAACCGACAGAGGGCGAAAGCTGTTAATCACCAAGCTAACCAAGTTAGCAAGCGACGATAACGGCAACATCGATACACAGCTTGCCGTGAAGATTGTCGAACAGTCACTAGAGCGAAGTTGGGCTAGCTTTTACGAAATCAAGAGTGATAACAGCAACTATCAGGGCAAGACAAATAACAGCGACACGTTGCCGTATTCAGGACTTGACTGGTAACGGCAGAAAGGAGCGAGAACATGAACAAGCAAGACACAGAGAACGTGCTGAACATAGTCAATGCGTCATATCCGCAGCACCTAAAGCACATGACACCGATTGAGCGAAAGACACAGCTTGCCGTGTGGTATGACCTACTGCGAGATTGCGACAAGGACGATGTACTAGCCGCAGTCAGAAAGCACGTTGAAACAAGCAAGTACCCACCGTCAATCGCAGATGTCAGGGAAAAAGTCAAGTTGGTTGAGCGAATCAAGAGAGCGAGAGGGAAGTTAGCCGAAAACACAAGGCTTTTAACAAGCGGACAAGCCGACAGACTAGCTGAACTCAAGCAGAACCTAGCCGAACTCAATAGGCGAATGGTTCAGGCAGAGACAGACGCACAGATTAGGGAGTTGCGACTGAAGAGGCACGAACTGAAATGCAATATTGAGTTTTTAGAGGACGAGGAAAAGCGTTTGCAGAAACTAGCGGAACAGGAACTTGAAAAAGCGGAAAGGGCGTGGCAAGCATGAAATTCATAATCCACACAGCACCAAAGCCAAAGGGCAGACCGAGAGTTACGAGAAGCGGTCACGCATTTACACCAAAGGCAACGAGGGAGTACGAACAGCTAATCGTCAGCGAGTGGGAAGTTCAGCATGGCAAAACCGAGCCAACAAAGAATCCAGTTGCGGTCAGGGTTAGGTTCTACATGCCAATCCCAAAGGCAACGAGCAACAAGGCAAGGGAACGCATGGCAGCAGGGTTAGAAGTGCCAGCAAAGAAGCCTGACATTGACAATTTGCTCAAGGCAGTTTTGGACGCACTCAACGGAAAAGCGTATCAAGACGACAACCAAATCGTTGATATTTTAGCGGAAAAACGATATTCAGACGAGCCGAGAACGGAAGTTTTTATCAGCGAAATCATCTACCCTGCGTGTTGAGGGGTGGACTACCACCACGAGAAACGTGCGAGAATGTGTCTAATTTGACGATAGCGAGAAGAAAATGCGTTAGTCGATAATTGATATGGCTAAGATATAAAAATCGCTTAAAACTAAAATAAATCGGTTTTACGCATATATCACAAAATGACACCACGAAAGCAAATCGCAAATCAGCACAGAAACATGGCGGTGGATAAGTTAGATAAGATGGTGTGTATAAAGATACAAAAATTATAAATAAATATACAGAAAGGAGAAATAACAATGGACGAAAGAAAATTTTTAAAGAAGTGCAAAGAACTTGTAAGAAACTACTACAACGATAGAGTGCAATCAACTGATAAGAACGGCAAAATCACAACAGACGATGTATTTGTCGTTTGGTTTTGTAAAACCTTGCAGAACTCAAAGGCTTTAGTTAGCACCAACGTATCAGATGGTATGTACTACGAAATTACATATAACGGAGATAAGAACGAGTGCTATCTTGACGCCTATAAAAAGTGGCAGAACGTTCTTATTGAAATGTAGGGGCTAAAAGGTGAAGTTATGAAAGCATATGACAAAATTCCAGAGTGGAACGAACTCATTTTTAGAGAAGCAACCGCAGAAGAAAAAGAAGAATATGCAGGTGAAAAATTCGAGCAGTGGATAGATAATCTACCAAGTTTTGGTGAAGATGTACTGGTCACCAACGGTATAGATGTATGGATAGATTCGTTTGATTTAGACGATGAGGTTTATTTAAGCGGCACAGATAGTGAGGTTGACGATGTTATCGCATGGCTATCGTTACCTGAACCATACGAGAGGTAAAGCCATGTTAACCGAAATTAGGCTAATCGTGATGATTGCATTATGGGTAACGGCTATCGTTGGAGCAGTTATGCGAAAGAGAGGACACAAGCAGTTAGCCGACAGATTAATCGCTATATTCGATATAGGAGTAGTTATAGTTATATTTTCAGTATTTTGGGGAGATTAAACACATGTTGATTATTATGTACGGTATAGCATTAATAGGAGTATTTACAGCACTAATAGGACTACTTGTAGCGATTGAGGTGTTGCGTAAATGATAACAACAATGAGCATAGCGGAGCAATTTACCGCAGAACAACGAAAAGGTATTTGCAAGTGGTGTGTTGAGAACAAGAAAACAAAATGCACCACTTGTGCAATCAACAGAACAGAGCCGTACAAGGAGAAAAAGTGATATGGAATACATATATTGCAAGGATAGTGACGAATACGAATACACGAAAAGTGTTCTATCAAGGGTAGGGTATAAAGCGTCTGGACTTTTACACCTAAGCGAATTTGCACGGGAAGACATTGCCCAAAGGTGTGGTATAACCCTGTATGTATCAGACGATAAAAGGGCGATTATGCCACGAGCGGCTGTTGGGTGTCAACCTGATGGTTGCAAACCGTCAAAACTTATGAATAGTAAGGCGTGGAAAGACATAAATCCATTTCTAGCAACGAGGTTAAACACCAACCTAAAAACAGACATTGAACCACTCGATGATACGGAAGAACTAAAAGCAGATAGAGAAAAGCTGCGTAAGTTCGCAAAGGACACAAATGGCAAGGCGAAAATAACACTTGCACCAATGCAGGTTTTAAAAGATGTTGCAGAAGTTAGGGAGTATGGTGTCAAGAAGTACGGAAGTGTTGATAGTTGGAAAGAAGTGCCGATTGAGGACTATCGAGATGCACTATTCAGACACTTGCTAGAGTATATCAAAGACCCTAACAGCGTAGACAACGAAAGCGGAATCAAGCACTACAAACACATCGCTTGCAATCTAGCCTTTATATGCGAAATGGAGAACATGGAAGATGGCACTAGAAGCATATAAGGGAAATCTAATCATGGGCGGTATCGTCAAGGGTAACGTACATTATTTCCATAATGACGAGTGGAGCATTATGCGAAAACTAGAAGATATGGCGGTATATCATGACGGAATAACGTGGCGAGGTACAAGACGAGAAATCGAGGAAAAGTTTGGTACAGATATGATGGTGCAATTCCTCAAATGGCTACACCCTGATTTAATCAATCGATATGCACGTTGCCCTATATGTGGCTGTTTGATTTATGACGGTTCAGCCGCATTTTGCGAAAAGCACATAGCAGAGGGGAATGGGCAAATGAAACAGATACTTGAAGATACACCACCGCAAGAGTTTGCAAATATTGGGCTAGAGGTTATCCGTTCCGTTGTTTATGAATATGGGCAAGCCTTGCGAAGATTAAAAAAGAAACCAAATGACGGCACAGCACTAGCAAGGGTAGAGCAAGACGAGGAATGGTTCAAATCACCGCATTTTGAACTTCTATCACTAGGACTTATACATGGTGAGCGAATTATACAAGAGGTGCGAAAAGAAGTTGGTGCAGATGTAGCAAGGAGAAGAAGATGATAACTAAAATCAAAGAGTTGTTAAAGAAACCTTTATCGTCACATGAAAAGAGGTGGGAACTATCAGAGAGGATTGATGAAATGGTACAAATTAGAGATGTTTTAAGGTTTAATGATAGCATTTTTATTGTTGGAGACAGCTACACAATTAACCCAGGTGGTGAACCATATTTCTTAAACCCAACACCTGAATTTAAAAAGATAATGACTGAATATCTAAACGATAGACTAATCGAACTTGCACAAGAGGTTCAAATATTGCAAGGTGTTGCACCTATTGAGCACCTTGAATACGAGTACAAAGAAAGCGAGGATAAATAACATGACAGCATACGAAGAAAAGAAAGCAAGAGCAGAAAGACGAACAAGGCGAGAAAACGAGTATAACGATTTAGCTGCAAAGTGCACAAAGCTAAAATTTAAGCTAAAGGAGTGTTCCGATGATTTATCAGAAAAATCAATTGAAGTTTTACGCAAACAGCTAATCGCAATGGATAAATACAGATATATTCTTGAACAACGCATTAGAGAAAAGCTGTATTAAGAAAAGAGGGAAATAATGAGTAGCAAGCGGAACAAGGAACTATCAGACCACCAAAGACCCCACCACTTCTTTGACGATATTTTGGGCGAGGAACGTGTGGATAGAGCGTTCGAGTATGACGAACTAGACGATTGCAACGAGCATGAATATTTAGACCACGTTAAGCATGTTTACGCCCCTGATGGTGGAGAGGAACTAACCTATGATTAATTCAGTAATCTTGCAAGGCTTTTTACAAAATAAGCCAATGATGATTAAAACAGGGAAAGCAGAAACCCCCACAGCAAGTGCCATGCTCGTTGTCCCGAGACCTTATGCATTTAAGCGTAAAGAGGGGCTAAAAAACCGCTATTACGATAACATCAGAATTTATGCAAACGGCAAAAAGGCGAACACCTTGCGTAAAGGTATGAAAGGCGAGCAGACAATCGTTCAAGGGGTACTACATCAAGGAACATGGCACAATCCACAAACTGGTCAAAGTGGAACAAGCTATTATGTGGTGTGTTCAGAAGTCCAAATTTTAGGGCGCATGGGCAAAATCACAAGGAGTGCAACACCTAACACCTTGCAGGGCGAAATCAACGATATTTTGAGGTATAAGGCAAGTACCAAAAATGAATATCAACCTCGTGAAATCAAAAAGGTTATTGACCCAACAGTAGAGCGAGGGATTAACACAAACACGATTGATGTTGATATGCCGATGGACTTTTTCCTAGATGATGAAGAGGTTGACGAGGAAGCCGAAAGGGTACAAGTAGAAGCAGAAAGCGAGGACTTTATCAATGATTAAAAGGTGCGAGGTGTGTGGCAAATTCTTTGAAGCATTAAGAGAGTTTGAAATCATCTGCGACAATCCTGAATGTAAAAAGGCAAGAAATAAGCAAAAACATGATGAGTGGGTAGTAAGGAATAGCGATAGAGTGCGTGAAATTCGTCATAGAAGCTATAAAAAGGCAAAGGCGAGGAAACGTGCCATTGAAGCAAGAAAACACCGCATAGAGCGATTTAAGGACGAAATAAGCCAAGAGCAAGAAAGGGCAAAGACCCCCAAAACTTATGGCGAAATCCAAGCGGAGAAACTCATCAGAGAGCAGAGGGAAGAAAACCCCATACAAATTGACAAATAAAAGAGAAAGGAGACCCTATGAACTCATTTATTGCAACTGGACGATTAGTTAAAGACCCTGCAAAGAGTTTAACCCCAAAGGGAAAATCAATAGCACACTTTAAACTTGCGGTAGTTAACAAGCGGAGCAAGAGAGAGGACGGCAAATATGATACCGATTTCTTCAAATGCGTTGCGTATGGTGATGTTGCCGATAGAATTTTAAGGTATAAGAGGCGAGGCGAACCCCTACTAATTGTTGGTGAAATGCACTTCCCTAAATTTAAGTCAAAGACAAGTGACCATTGGATAATTTATCCCCTTGTAACCGCCCTTGATATTGACCTACTAACCACGCAGAAATACCATGACCCCAACAAACTAGCGGACAAGCTAGAGAAAGAGGCGAATATGTTCGATATTGCCGCAGAATCAGAGGAAGAACACGAGCATGAAATACTTTAAACTTGATACAAAAGGCTTAATTTCCGACTTTAACAAGAATAAAAATGCCGTTCTTGCCTTAAAGAGTGAGATACTTTTTGCAAAGCAAGAAAAGAGGGTAGCAATTGACGCAATCGAGCGGAGCGACTGGACTAGGCGTATCGAACTACTCCACCTAAAACAAGAAGAATATCAGCACTATGTGGATATGGTGGTGCTAGGGTTTGGTGCAATAACCGAGATTGAACGGAATATCCTAGAGGGGTGGATAGTAGACGAAAAAGACGATATGGAACTTGCCGATGAAACACTTATACCGATAGAATCTATCGAGAGGGCGAAAATAAAGGCACTAGCCAATTTTGAGGCGGTAATTAACCCTTTATAGCATTTAGGCGGTAAATCGTCTTAAAACGGAAATATAAGCCATATACGAGCAATATAAAATGGGGTAGAGAATACACCCCATTTTTCTTTTGTTTCATACCCTTGCATGAGTGCCGCAACATAGCTTAATCAATCAGCATTTTTCTAAAATAGTCCTCCTGACTTTCAAACAGCCTTAAAGCCCTATCGTGTAGGCTTGTACCACCGAAAACCTCATCAATTGAGAGCGGTATATACATCAATGCTGCGTCAACATTAATCGGACTATATCCCATGAAATCAAGGTCTTTTTTTAGTTGGTCAACTATCCAAACATAGATAGCATAATCAACCCCATTATCAACGCAATTAGCTTGAAATTTTGCCCCTGCTTTTGTCAGATTATCAAGGTTCTTTACTTCGCCTGCCTTTAGTTCTCTTTCAAAGTAAATGCGCTCATCTATTGCCCATACTACGAAAAACAGAATAGGCACTCCAAACACCGTGAATAGGCAAATTGCCCTTGTAAATATATCTATCCCACTCATTATTAAAATTGCCCCTTTTCACGCCCCAACTCATAAGCTGTATCAATTAAACTATCTAACAGATTAGCAGTTAAATCGCCCATATATTCATCATCTGATATATGTAGCAACTCAACACGGTTACCGTCCTCGTCAACAATGCGTACAGTTCTACCTTTTACATCTAAAACATAGCTATCATCGATAAAATCCCTAACTTTCATCGCCTTGCTCCTTTACTTGCCCAGATATTCTTCAATAGCCTTACGAATAATAGCCGCTTGACTATCTCCGTTCTCCTTTGTTGTTGCCCTAAATTCCTCTACTAGGGCTATAGGCAAATTGACTTTAATCTGTCTATAGTTTTTATCAATGTAGCGACGTGTAGCCGCCTTTTGTGCTTCACTTACTGCCATAAATGCCCCCCTTATTTGAATTTCCAAATAGACGCCCCAAGTAGGCGCAGAGCCTCCACCGAATCATCAGATAGTGGGGCGATAATGCTGTCATGAACCTTACTATCTAAAACGTACTCCGTCACAAAGACGAAATTATCATTTACACATATCAAGCTACGATATTGTGACAGCTTATTTTCAGCATCTTCAGCAGTTTCAATTGCTCCACGTTCAACTTCATCAAAATTACTATACTGCGTGCACCCAGGCACATATTCCCTAAAATCTGCCTTGTTATAAATCTTTGCTTTTGCTGTAATTTTATATTTCATTTTAAACTCCTTTATTAAATAATATCAGTAATATCGTCAAAAGTAATTAATTCAATGCGTGTAGCTTTTGAATAATCTAAATCTTCAATGATCGTATCATTATCAACGTCATAATATGCCTTATACACACCGTCAGAGGTCACAACGTACTGATAAAAATCATTACCATCAAAGCATTCGTCCCAACCGAACATATCACCGATTATATAATCGCCATTTTCAGCCGTAACCGTCATATGTTCAGGTATTCCGTACTTGCTGCGGAACTTATCACAGTGATATTGTTCTAGTGAATATTTGTCAAGTGGTGCAAACTCGCCAATCTCATTAGTATTAGATATAAAATCTCCGTCCTCATCTACAACTTGTGATTCTAAATAAATCTCCTCAATTTCCAAGTTTTCACCGACATAACCATAATTAGAATGATATTCAGCAAAAGCCTTTTTTGCATCGTCTAAATTCTCAAACTGTGCCAAAAGTTCAGCGCCATCTTCACAGCCTATTATACTTCCCGGTATATAATTCTTTATTTCGTCCCTTTTAAATCTTCTGCTCAATTCCTTGTCGTATCTTTCGATTGTGTATATAGTTCTTCCCATTGTCTCGCTCCTTTCAATCCACGAGGGGAATTATTCCCCTCGTTATTCCTTTTAAATTATGCCATTCTTTCTAAATTCTTTTAATAAACCGTATTTTTTGCCGTATTCCTCAAAGAAATTTACCCAATCAGCTATATCACAATAGCTATAATGATGCTGTGAAAAATCACCCTGCCAATCTAACGCTATAGCTCTAACTAATTCTTTATAACCTTGTCTTGTTCGTTTCCCGTTCCATTGCCTCAAGCCGTTCACAACAAAGTAATTTGAATTTAATTGTGTTGTGTAATAATTGCAAAACATTTCAAACATTTTTTTATTACTTGTTGCAATGTATGGATTAGCACCGTTTGTATGTTCAAAGCGCACTAACATTGTTTAACCTCCCTCGCTGTTCCTTGTGTGACTGCTGCTAGATAGTTATTTAGCTGTTGCTAGTTCGTAAACCTTATTAACAAACTCATCTAATAGCTTGCTAACTGCGTCTCTGCGTGTCTCCCAGTCAACTTGATAATCTTCTGCAATCTTGCGAGCCTTTGCCTCGTATTCTCTAACAAGGTCATAATTGCTATAATTTCCAAATGGTCTATATCCAGTTACAATTATTATACCGTCTATATCGTATATATCAGCGTTCCAGCCGTAAACTCCGCATGTGTAGGCGATAGGGTCGATATTTCTTAATAACGTCTGTAAATCGCAATAGTTAACTTCCATGATAACGCCGCCATTTTCCTTAACTGCTTTTCTTGTTGTCTTGAATTTCATTTGATTTTTTTGTTACTATCTTGTAAAATAGTAACGCTCCTTTCTTTTGTTAACTTTAGTAGGGTAATAACGAATTGAGCGTTGCGGGCTGTTCCAGCAGTCCGCTTTTTTAGTTGTTCGCTAACTCTCTTTAGCTTGTCTATATTATATATTAGTCCTAATATAATGTCAATAGTTTTTTCAATCTTTTTTATGTTTTTCTTTGTTTTTCTATAATCAGCAAACATGTGTTTCTTTTATGAATATTTTAAATTATTGCTTGACAGATTAAGATAAACGAACCTACCATATAATTGAACCTAGACAGTAAGAAATGAACCGAGCAGAGCGATATACTCCGCCCAAGCGAGCAGGCGACCACCTACACACGCATATATAACTAGTAGCGACTAGGCGAACGCACACCGCACTCGCTCAATCAATCTAACTGCCTTTGATTTAACAACTCAATTAATCAATCAATTATTCAGAACGTGAGCCGAACACACGGCGTCAGGTTCTTTTTTTTAATGCTCTTAATTAGCCGTCAGCGAGTGGGGCGGAAGTAATCAAGGATTTAATTAATTCATCAATCAGCTTAATCAGTTCTTTTTCTTTTTTTTTTTTTCTTTTTAAAGACCTAAAGGATTGAAAACGTACGCAACAGCGGACGAGCAACCAACAACGAAGGAATTAATCTATAAAGGTTGACGGAAGCAAGATATACACGCAACAGACGGAAAGCGACCAACAACGAGGAAATAAAAAAGCATCGTGTAGGTTGACAATAACCTAAAGGTAATAAGGGCAACTATTCCGAAAAATACAATTTAGGGAATAGTTCAAACATAGAGAGGTACCACTTACAATGTAGTAATTGCAAGTGGTATGTGTTCACCCCCTCATTATTGGGCGAGACCACATCAATATTATTTGTTTGAACCAACAAGAAAACCGCCGAATACGTAGGGGGGAGAGAGTGGGCGACCCGTTCCACCCCAGCCCTTGGCTCTTATTCGTATATATATATATACAGTACATCTACATTTTGAAAACCACTTGAAAACATGGGGTATATACCCCAAAACGTGTGTGAAAGAGAAAGCAAGTGGGCAGAAAAAAATATAAAAAAAATAAAAGAGGGAATACATGAATGAAGCTGAAATATATAGAGGTGTGCTGCGGAGAGATTACGCAGAGTACGTAAAGTATGTACATAGTGGTTCATGGATAAAGAGCCGATTTCATGGGTTCTTGTGCAAGTATGTACAGAACTTTATAGAGCGAAAGACAGACGCACCATACGAGATATTAGTCATACACACGCCGCCGCAACATGGAAAGCTGATAGCTGATGATGAGGTTGTTTTAACGAGGAATGGTTGGAAACAGCACGGTGATTTAGCCGTTGGTGATGAAGTGGTTGGATTAAATGGTGAGTGGGTAAAAGTAACACATGTATTTGAAAAACATGTGGCAGACAGAGAAATAACCTTTACCAATGGAGAAACCATAAAGTGTCATCATAAGCACGAGTGGGTTGTGTATGACAGGGTTGTAAAACGTGAACGCACAAGAGAAACGGAATACATCGAGAAGCGAGTTTCTTATGGCTCACAAGAGCGAAAGAGGGGGCATAGATATAACTTTATGCTTCCGCATATAAAACCGCTCATAGGCGAAAATAAAGCCTTGTGTGTAGAACCCTATGTAATGGGTGCATGGCTAGGTGACGGAACAAACACAAAGGGTTGTATCTGTTCTAGCAAGAAAGACTTGATTGTACTGAAAGAGTGCGAAAGTAAATACGAAGTAACATCAAGGCATGTACATAAAGATACAGGGGTTATCACATACTACTACAAGGGTTTATCAAAACAGTTAAGACAATATGGACTTTGCCAGCGAGAGCGAGTAGAGAAACATATACCGCAAGAATACTTAACAGCAAGTAAACAGCAGAGGCTTGAATTATTAGCAGGTCTCATTGACACAGATGGGTATGTAGACCAAAAACACAGAAGAATAGTGTTTACTACTGCGGAAGAAAAGTTGCGTGACAGTTTTGAACAGCTAGTATCCACGTTTGGTTGGCGAACAACAACGTGCAGAGTAGAGCCGACAGTAAGCACAAGTGGTATCGTTGGCAAGCGTCCGTATTGGGTAATTGGTTTCAATCCAACAGAAGAAATACCGTGCAGAATAGCTAGAAAGCAGCTAAAGGAGTTTTCCAAACAGCGAAGAATAGCTATTAGCGGTGTAAAAGAGATAGAGCCAGTACAAGGGAACTGTATATCTGTTGAGGGTGGCATATACCTAGTTGGGAAAAAGATGATTCCAACGCACAACAGCCAGACAATAACAGAGACACTACCTAGTTGGTATTTGGGTAAAAACCCTGAACACAGGGTAATAGAAATATCGTACAACAAAGACTTTGCAATTAGGTTTGGTAGAAGAAACAAGCGAAAAATAGTTGAATTTGGCAAAGAAATATTTGGTATCGAAATATCCAAAGAGGCGAGTAAAACGCAAGAGTTTGAGCTAGAGAACCATAGCGGCGGTATGTTATCAGCAGGAGTTGGCACATCGGTAACTGGACAGAGGGCGAATTTACTGATAATAGACGACCCTATCAAGAACAGAGCAGAAGCTAATTCAAAAGCAAGGCGAGACCTTATATATGATGAGTGGCTAACCACGTTTAGAACGAGATTAGCACCACACAGCAAGGTAATACTGATAATGACACGTTGGCACGAGGACGATTTAGCAGGCAGGTTGCTAGACGAAGAAGATAACATCAAGTATTTGCGTTTTCCGTGCGAATGTGAGGACGAAAACGATTTACTGCGTAGAGCGATTGGCGATTCTCTTTGTCCTGATATTGGAAAAGACAAAGTGTGGCTACAAGGCACGAAAGCGACCATGTTATCGGAGAGTGGCTCAATGGCATGGAACGCACTTTATCAAGGCAGACCTACAGCTAAAGAGGGTAACGTAATAGAGCGAGACTGGTGGCAATACTATGATGAACTACCTGAAATAGCTGATTGGGTAATGAGTGTAGACGCAACATTTAAAGATACGGAGCAATCCGACTTTGTGGCAATCCAAGTATGGGGCAAGGTTGGAGCAAGCCTATATCTAGTAGACGCTGTAAAGAAAAGGCTAAATTTCCCATCTACGATAGTTGAGATACGCAGATTAAGGGCGATGTACCCTAAATGTATGACAACACTTATAGAGGATAAGGCTAATGGTAGTGCGATTATCACGATGTTAAGACACGAACTGTTTGGAATAATACCTGTAGAGCCTAACGGCAGTAAAATGTCGAGAGTACAAGCGATACTAGGAGCAATTGAGAGTGGCAACGTGTATCTACCTAGAAATAAGAGGTTCACTAATGACTTTGTAGATGAGTGCTCGAGTTTTCCTAACGCAGCACATGATGACCAAGTGGATAGTATGTCACAAGCACTAAATAGACTTATCTATCAGAGTGGAGAGAAGAAAGCCGTTAAAAAGAAGTCCGTAATGGAGCTCATGTTTCCTGCGTACTATGAGAATAAAGGTGGCAAGGGAAAGATAAGACCGATATAAGGGGGAATGATGATAGAAATAGCACTCGTAATATCAAGCATGATGATTCCGATAATGTCAATCGTATTTTTCGTTATAGGGTACAACGTAAATGCACCTAGAAAGCTGTTATTTAGGGGTAGGAAGCCTAAAAAGACGGAATACGAAAGAAAGATGGAACAGATAGATAACGTTAGCTTAAAAGGGGAATAAATGGGTATTTTTAATAAAAAGAATGATACAGATTTTACTACTCAAATATGGCAGAAGTACGAAAAAACAAAAGCGTACATGCAGAAAAAGAGTATTCTATCTGATTCAGAGCGGAACTGGAACTTTTATATAGGCAAACAATGGGAAGCTGTAAAGGGTTCAGCAGGACTAGAAGATAAGCCTATACAAAACTTTGTTAAGCAAGTAGTGAAATACAAGGTTCACTCTATATCACAGCGAGATGTAACAGCGATATTTAGTGATGTAACTGGTAATTATGCTGATGTTTGTTCAAATATTGGCAAATTATTCGATATTTCGTGGGAAAAGTCTAATATGGGGCGAATATCACGAAAAGCATTAAAGGCAGCCGCAATTCAAGGTGATTCATACGTATTTTGGTACGGTGGTGACACAAGAAAGAAACCGCAGATTCTGAATAATACGCAGATATTATTTGGTGACGAGAACATATCAGAACTACAAGAACAGCCATACATCATCATTGAGGAAAGGCTAGGAGTTGAAACCGTAAAGGCAAGGGCGAAAGACAACGGACTACCTGACAGCGAGATAGCTTTACTGCGTGAAGATGGAGCAACAAGCGACACCTTGCTAAATAAAGACGAGGTGGGAAACAAGATTACATCGCTTGTGTACCTAGAACGCAAAGACGGAGTTATCCATGTGGCAAGAGCAACAAGGACGGTTGTTTACGAACCACTCCACCCTATTAAACAGCGTAAGAACGGTGAATATTACGGCATAGGACTATCAATGTACCCTATTGTGCCAATGGTATGGGAAGAAATACCAAACAGCGCAAGGGGTGTATCAGAAGTATCAGAGATAGTGGCAAATCAGCTAGAACTTAACAAAATGCTTGCTAGACGAAGTGAGAGCGTTAAGCAGACTGCATTTCCACGAATGGCGGTAGACAGAACAGCGGTTGCTAATCCTGAAGATTTAGACAAGGTGGGAGCGACAATCGAGGTTAATGGCGGTAACTCAAAGGCTATAGACACCATGATTTCGTATCTAGCCCCACAAGCACAAGCAGGAGACGCAAAACAGCTATCTGATGAACTCTTAAATACAACAAAAGACCTTGCAGGAGCGAGCGATACAGCACTAGGTAATATCGAGTTATCGAGAGTATCAGGAACAGCGGCAACAACCGTTCGTGACCAACAGCAAGTAACACTCAACGAGCAAGCTGATATGTTCAAGGAGTTTGTCGAGAACGTTGCGCTTTTGTACTTTGACTTATGGAAAACCTTTTATCCTGACGGTATAAGGTTTGAACAAGTCGAGGTAACAGCAGAGGACTTGCAGAAGATTGAGCCTACAGTAAGGATTGATGTATCAGAGAATACAACACTATCAAGAGTTGCAGAGCAACAGGAAGTAACGAACCTCTTCAACAACAACAAGATTACGTTTGATGAGTTTGTAAAGCTATATCCTGAACACGCAACAATTGACAAGAAAAGGCTACAGGAGATTTTGGAAGCTAGACAAGAACGGCAGAGACAAGAAATGGCACAGCAACAGCAGATGTTGGCAGCACAAAATGGTGAACAGCCGATTGACAACAACGTGCCGAGTGACGAAATAAACAACGATGTAGGCGGTGGTAACGCACCAAGCTATCAAGATATTCAGTCACAACTAGCACAGAAATAAAAGGGTAATGGGAAATGGCAAAACTAGAACTAGAGAAACATACAGAGGACGAGGTTTTAGGGTTGTTCGAGCAATTCCTTAAAGAGGTTGAGGATAACGAGTATAAAACACTACCAACAAAATCAAGATTCGCTGATTTTCTAGGGCAACCAAGACGAGAGGTAATGCGATATTTCGCATTACACTCTCATGCAGAGGCGAAGATGAAAGCGATGATTGCAGACACATTGATTGAGGGTGCAATGCTTAAAAAGTACGTTCCGAACGCTACAATGCATGCGCTCAAGAATATATGCGGTTGGGAAGATAACCCTAAACAAGCAAAGGCTCAAGCAAGTAAACAGGAAAGCGACGATAGGAAAGCTAAACGTGAACTTGATGAGTATATAAAAGAGCAAGGCTTACTCTTGAAACGCAAGAAAAAAGAAAGCGATTCAGAAAAAGCCACAGTAAGTTAATACCAATTCATTTAGCAAAGGGGAAAGAACGTTGGAAGACAACATGATAACAAGCGCAGAAACGACGGAAGTCGCTGAACCGTCAACAGAAGTTGAAAGCGGAGAAAATGTGGAAGTCGCTGAACCACAGGACAACGTAGAACAGAACGAGCAGACGGAAACTATTGACGAGGGAATGCAGACAGAGGCTACCGACCCAGTTGATAACAGCGGAAGAACTGAAAGTGACGCTGCATTTGCAGAAATGCGAAGAAGAAACGAGGGGTTGGAGCACGATGTACAGATTCTGCAAGACGCATTAAGCAGGTACTTTGACGGAGAAACACCTGAGGAATTGGCTTTAAGGGCTCAGGCTTATAGCGAAGAGCGAGAGTATGACGATGTAAAAGCTGATTACGATAGGGATAGGGAACTCGAAGAACTGCGAGAGCAAGTGAGGATTGCAGAAGAGGAAAGGCAGAACCTTGAAATAGACCAACTGATAGCACAAGGCTTGCGTGATGTTCAGGAAATTGACCCAGCCATTAAATCGTTAGAGGAACTAGGCGAAACTTTTGCCAACTTCATAGGTGCAGGCTTAACAGCAAAGCAGGCATATTATGCTACACAGCAAATGGAAGCAAGGGAAAAGGTACACGCACCAAGCGGTGTGGGAAAAATCGCTGATAACAAGACAGAGCGAGAATACTACACATCAGAGGAACTAGACAACCTAACTGACGAGGAAATGGACGCTAACTGGGATAAGGTTAAAAAGTCATTAGCGAGACTATAAAAGGCTAAAATAGTGTGTTTTTGATATTAAGTGTATGTGTATTCAATAAGAGAAAGGAAAGTTTTTATTATGTCTTACAATAACTTTAAAGCTACAATTTGGAGCAAGGAAATTCAGAGAGAGAACGAGAGACTTTGCGTATTTGCCGCAGACACAAATCAGAAGTTTGAGGGCGAGATTAAGAACGCAGGAGATAGCGTTCGTATTCAGGGAGTTGGTAAGCCAACAGTAACAATGTTTGACACCATGAACGGTGATGTAGTTCTAAATGGTGCTGAAACAGTAGAAGACACATCAGTAACTCTAGTTGCAAACAATGTCGCTACTTTTAACTACAAGGTAGACGATATTGACAAGGCACAGGGAGCAGATGTAATGTCCGCACTCAATCAGGAGTCAACAGAGGTTTGCTCTAACGAGATTGATAGAGTTGTCGCAAATCTATCGCTAGACAATCAGACACAGAAGTCCGCACTAACTCTAGTAACAAAGGACAACGTGCTTGACCTACTAGATAATGCACTAGAGCAGCTATACCTAGCTGATGTATCTCCAAGCACAACCATTACAGCGACTGTATCACCAAAGTTTTATACGTTGTTCAGAAAGGCTTATGTAAAGCTAGACACTAACAACAGCGAGGAACTAAAGAACGGCAAGATGTCGATGTACAACAACTGTATCATCAGAATGTCTAATAACGTTGCAAAGGATAAGAGCGGAAACGAACTTATTCAGGTTAAGACACAGAGAGCAATCGCACTAGCACAGAGCAAGCCACATGTTGAGCCTTATAGACCTGAAAACTCATTCAGCGACGCAGTTAAGGGCTTCATCATTTTTGGCACAAAGCTAGTTAGACCAAAGGAACTTTACAACATCAATGTTAAGTATGCATAAAGCGTACTTAACTGTTGGAAGTAACTAGAGTAGAAAGGGAGAAAATATAATGGCAGCAGTAAAAGTAGAAAAGGCAGTTACATCAATTAATGACCCTGCAAAGGTTACATTTAAGTCCGTAAGCGGAGATTTCGCACTTGACCTAAAGGGTAAGGACTTCAAGACGGTAATTCTGTTCAGGGCAACAACAGGAACACCAAAGGTGACAATTCCAGTAGGTAATGCACTAGGCGGTGTAGGAACAGGACTTGATTTCACAATGGCAACAGGCGAGGTTAGAACGCTCGTTGTAGATTCAAGCTATTACAAGACTGTATCAGGCGAGAACAAGGGTTATCTTGTTTGCAAGGCTAATGCAGCCGTTGATGTAGCAGTAATTCACCTACCATAGCGTGAGCAATAGGGCGAGGGTAAAACCTTGCCCTTAATTTTTAAGAAAGGGGAACAAGTTTAGTGAGTATGACGTGGAAAGACCTTAAAGACGAGTTAATAGATTTAGGGTTTGAGGAAGATGACACATATTCTGAATACAAGCGAATAGCAGTAAATTCAACGAATAGAGCGGTTCGCATTATCCATACGGTAGTTGTTCCACAGATTGAAGATTATCTAAATGGTAAGTGGGGTTATCCGAGCAAAGACGAGAACGGCAAGGAAACATGGGTACTGCCTAAATTTAAGCCGTTAACGATAGATGTTGAGGACGATACAAAGATAAATGTTCCTGAAATAACAGAGCCACTTGTTGGAATACTAGCAGCACATTATTTGTGGCTAGATGATGATTTAACAAAGGCTACAATTTACTGGAACGAGTACGATGATTTAAAAACGCAGATTATTCAGAGCGCAAAGTTAGTCAAGAAAGCCAAGATAGTTGGGGGTATAGGTTAATGGGAAAGCTAAATGTACCATCACAGCCAAGTGTTAGACAAGCACAATATCGTGAACTACTAGGTGTGGACTATTTGCGAGACCATACAGAGGTTGACCACAGACGCTCGCCTAAAATGGTTAATATGATTTCCGATTTAGGTGGCAATCCGATTAAACGTGACGGATATAGAGTTGTAGGTATCCGATATGACGCAATATTGAGCGTTAGGGGCGAGAAATACGGAATATCGAGCAATATATCCTCTATCGTAATAAACCGCCTAGAAATGGGGAATAATCACGTTCTCGATGAAACTCACATCAAGACTATTGACGGAAAGTTTGGGAAAGTAAATACAGCTTTTAGCTATCAGAAATACATTTACATACTATCCCAAAATGCTATCGTGCGATATGACACCGTGACAAACGAGGTTTTGATTGCAGGAACTGGGGAAAAGATGATGTCAAAAGGTAAGGTTGGCGAGAGCGAACCAATCAATGACAAGATTATCCCTAGCACAGTTATATCGTTACAGCCTAACGGACTAGGTGGAACGGCACTTGATAGTAAGAACCTAGCTAGTATCTATCAAACAGTTACATATCTAGGTGACGGAGAAACGAAAGAGTATAAAATTCCGAACTATGACAAGGTAGGTAGCTATGTAAAAGCAGAGGTGTTAGATAGTGAGGGTAAGTGGAAAGCTGTTAATGTAGGCACTAGTTCACCACAAAGCATTGTCGGAAAAACACTAGACGGAAAAGGAACTGATAATTTCCGTGTTGTAGACAATAAGGTTACTTTTACAACAGCACCAAGTAAGCCACTAGTAAGTGGAGAGCCTAACGTGAGAATTACATTTGCACCGTTTTCTACAGAACAAGTCGACGGTGTAAATAGAGGGTACTACAACAAGACACTAGTTGAAATACTAGGTTCAAGAACGATAATCTACTTCAATTCAAGGCTATTTATAGCTGTTGAGTCGAGGACACACTATTCCGATGTTGACAATCCGTTCAGTATTCCTGACCTTAACTATTTTGATGTTGATAACAACATCATGTGCTATACACGTTCTAGTTCATATCTAGCAATTATCACAAAGGATAACGGTAGAAATACGATATTCCTAGCAAGTGAGATTAAGGATAACAACATAACACAGTATAGTGTTAAAGCTTCAAATGCAGGGGTTGGGGCGGTATCGCAGAAGTGTATAGGGATAGTCAATGACGAGCCAACATTTTTATCGAGAGACGGACTTTTTGGCATAATGACGAATTGGCAGAGCGAGAAATACGCAGTTAATCGTTCCGCAAGAATTAATCGTGCATTGTGCGGAGAGGAACACCTCGAAAATGCTGTTGGTTGTGCATGGCAAGAATATTTCTATGTAGCTATAAATTCACGCATGTATGTGCTAGATAGTAGGCACAAATCAACGGATAGGCGAAGTGACCGCAGTTATGAGGGGTATTTCTTTGAGAATATACCTAACATACAATCAATGTTTGTCATTGAAAACAGAATGTACTTTGCTGATGAAAGCCACACCTATACATGGAATGATGATTTATCCGAAACAGCAAGATATTTAGACAACGCAAAACTTGTAGACGGTTCATGGACTGGAGAGCCAGTTAAGGCTATGTGGTGTTCCGCATTTGATGATGACGGCTATCCGTCAAAGCTGAAAACACTACAAAAGAAAGGTTCATTTGTAACACTTGTACCACATTACAAGACTGGCTGCGAACTAACTCTCGTTAAAAACGGAGACGAAAGGCAGTATGTAGGCGAATTTACAGCGGATATGATGTCTTTTGAACGCATTGATTTTTCAAGGTTTGCATTTAACGGTAACACAGCAACTGCTGACTTTTTCATGAAGAAGAAAATAAAAAAATATAAGCGATTACAAATCATATTAGAGAATAACAAAGCTGAACCTTTTGGTATAACGAATGTTGTTAAGTCTTATACCATTGGAGATTTAGCTAAAAGGTAAAAGGGGGAGACGATGGCAGGAATACCAAAAACAGATTATACAATTTCCCCTGCGGAGATTGCGGCTAAACATGTAGCGGCGGCAGATACAACACTAACAGGCACAGCACTACAAAATAAGAAAGTATTTGACGCACTACCTGAACTAATAGCTGAAAAGGTGAACAATCTAGCTAAACACGTTGACGGAGATTTCACATCAATGGAAATTGCCCCACAAGTGTTGAGGAAGTACGAGACACTAGGTTGGGAAGCAGAGTAGAAAGGGGGAATAAACATGTCAAGTGTAGCAGTAGGTGGAGCAAATACTCACTCGTTTATGAACGGTGGTTCACCATACGCAGAGATTTACAATCAGTATGCTAAACAGCAGGGCGATTTAAGGAATCAGTTTGTAAAACAGCTTGAAACTAATAAGGCTAATGATACAAACAAGAGCAATGCTAATTACGACAATACGGCAAAGCAGAATTACATCAAGTACATGCAGCAATCAAGGCAGTTACCTGAAAGCCTTAATGCACTAGGTGTAAATGGCGGAGCGGCTGAATCGTCACTAATTAGGCTAAAGACGAATTACGGCAACAATGTTGCTACTAACGAAGCTAACAGAAACACCGCAATTAATGATATTAATAACAACTATGCTAACAAGCTAACGAGTTATGACGAGGAATTTCAGAATAAACTGAACACCGCATATCTGACGCAGATGGAGAATCAGAGAAAGTGGGAACAGGAACAGCGAGAGAAAGATTTACAGTATTTTGCTAACTCTATCACTGGAAGATTTAAGACTGTTGGCGAGTATCAGACACTCATTAATCAGCTATCATCATCTAGTGACCCTAACAAAGATTACAAGATTGCATTAGCACAGCAGGCGATGAACGCACTCGCAGGCACTAGCGGAAGCGGTGGCGGTGGACGAGGCGGTTACAGCCGAAGCCGTTACGGTGGACGAGGTGGTTATGGTAGTTCGAGTTCTAGTGCAAGTGCCAACGCAGCAGCAAGCGCAGCAGAAGAGGCATTAAGAGCAGGAGCAGGATTGCTCATTAACTCACCTAAAAAGAGTAAAGGCAGAAACACACCAATAGGTGTAAATATGTACAAGAACAAATATGGTGCATGGAGAGTAGCTAGATAAGAGGTTATACAATGGGTTTTTTAAGACGAGCGTTCAACAAGGTGAGAAGTTGGTTTGCTGATAAAGAGCAGACTGTTCGTAGTGCAGTAAACCATGTTGACAAAACTATTAATAATTATGTTGACAGGGGAACATCATATGTAAGAGACGCATTTAGACAGAGAGTTGTTAACCCTATTGAGAAACTACAGAAAGAGAACCGAGAAAAATGGGGCAACCCTTTTTCTCGTTCTTTTAATAAAAATGCTGACCCTAACTATCTGAAACAACAGCAGATAATGAAGTCACAAGCCGATAGGGAAAAAGAAAAGAAACAGCGAGAGGAAGCGAGGAAGAAACTAGAGAGTACAAAGGCTTTTAAGGACGCAATGAAAACCCCTATGAAAGCCGATTTACCGCTAGGCGAAACACCTATCTCCGTATTCAACAAGGCACAAAAAGCCAAACTCAATGAGGTTGTTAAGGTTGATGGAAAAGCTATAAAAAGGGAACAACTTTTAAAGGATAGACAGGCATTAAAGAGCGGAATTGCTGACAAGAAAGCTGTTGAGCGAATCAAGTTAGCGAACGCCAAGGAACACCCTAATGCGTCTTATATTTCCAATAAGGCAATTGAGGGAATACCAGGTATTAAAGGACTTGAAAAACTTGCAGGAGACGATGGGAAAGCTGCAAAGATTGCTCGTGACAACTCTAGTGCACTAGCAAAGCCAATAGGAGTAGCCGCTGAACTAGGTATGGGTGCACTCTCTTTTGGTGCGGCAGAAGAACCTGCAAAAGCACTATTCAAGAAGTTTGCCCCAAACGTAGTTAACGGAGCAAGGCTAAAGGTTGGCGAGAAACTTGCCAATTCTAGGTTCGTTAAAAACGCTGCTAGAAAAGAACTTATGAGAGTTGGTGAAAAGGTTACAGAAGAAAACCTAAAGAAAGCGGCAATGAAGCATGGACTTTATCTAGCCGATAAACTAGGTGCAGACGCAGCAATCAACTCAACAGCAGGAGCAATTGATGATGTATCGCAAGCATATGCGGATTCTGATAATGCAAAAGAGTTTAAGAAGAACCTAGCTACTAATGCTGCTTTAAACTGGGGATTGGGTGGAGCAGTTACTCTAGGTGGCGATGTTGTTAGAGGACTGCGAGCAGGAAAGAAGTTAAAGGAACTTGACCGACTAGGCAAACTTGCTGATGAACATATCTCCGCAAGTGATGTTGATAGTGTTCTCGAAAAGATAGGCAAGAATAATGCTAAAAAGGGAGAGAAACAGCTTGATGAATCATTAGACGGACTAGGCGAGAAAATCGCTAAAAAGACCGAAAAAAACGAGCCTGAAATTTCCGTTTTAAGGCGAGAAAATGAGGGCAAAGGTATCATAAGACCTTTAAAAAATGAGGAAAATTCCGTAAATCTTGAACCTAACAAGATAAAGGACGATGTATCTGACTTAATCAGAAACAAGGACGATTTTTCTGTAAAAAAGGTTAGTGATAACAGCGACTTAATTCGTGAAACACCGTACACAAAGGATAGTCCTGAATCATACGCAAGCCTTGATGAGGATATACCTTTTGACGCACCAAAGAAAAAAGTCAAGGGAGTTAAAAATGAACCACCTCTAAAAACAAGTGCCATGTCTAACGAGCCTAACATCAAATCAGTAAGTGATGAGAGGGCAACAATCGAACAGATGAACACTCGCATGAAAGAGGAACGCAAGGCTATCGAGGGTATAAAAGACCTAGACGAGAAGAAGAACGCACTTAATGAGTTCAACACAAAACTAGAAAGGTCGAAAGCCGTTCAGAGTGAAGCTGAAAGAATAGCACATAGTGGTGATAGAGAGGGCGCATATAAGCATATCGTTGAGAATTCACCATTTAGCGAGGTGAAAAATGTAGCTGACGATGTGCATATTAAGCCTGTCGCTAATGTGGATAACTCTGTTAAGCACGTGGATAACTTTACTGATGATTTAGCAAATAACCACGTTCATGTTGATGATATTCATGCAAAAGCAAGCACAGAGCCTAAAGCAAGGATTGACGCAAACTTTGAAAAAGAGGTAAATATCCCAAAGTTTAGCGATGAGGAATTGGAACGTCTAACAAGGGAGCATAACGAGAATCTATCCCATTTAAGCGACGCTGAAATGCAACAGAACGCAAGGGATATTAAGGCTACAAGGACAAAGGAGAAGTTTACATCAGAGGCACTAACTAGCGAACTGAATAGACCACAGAGTGCATATAGCCGTGAACTATTAGAGGACGCAAGAGCGAGAGGACTTGCTGACTATGATGTAAGCCATGCAAAACTAGAGTATGGTAAGGCAGTAAACAGAGTTCAGGATAATGCTAACGAAGTTTATCACTCACTTATCAAAAAGTATCGTGATGAGAGGAGTGGATATGTGATTGATGACCTAGCAGACGCACTCGTTTTACAAGAGCACCTTGAAAAAATAGGCATGCACCAAGAAGCTGCGAACGTATCACTTGTTCTCGTAGATATGATGGACAAGTGGGGTAAATTTGGTGCACTTGCAAAGGGCATGAAGTGGCTAACACCAAAGGGTAGAGAGGTCATTGTTGAACGTAAGCTAAAAGGGATTGCAGAGGACGGTGGAATATCGTTTGAATCTCTAAAGAGCCGTGTTCCAAACTATGAACACAAAATGCAAGATATAATGACCGAACAGAACGAGGAACTGTTAAATAAAAAGGTGTCCGCAATATATAGGTCAAGTATGAAGTATACGGACTTTACAATGGGGCAGACATTGAGAAATATAAGAATTTTGAGCATGCTATCAAGCCCAAAAACTGATGCTATAAATATCATAAGTAACGCAGTAAACTCAACGGCATTATTCGTGAAAGATGATTTACAGTATTTCCTTGAAGGTGTAATGCACAAAGCAGGACTTATTGACGAGAGAAAAACAGGGTTCGTAAGGCTTGATGAAGTGCCAAAATTCATGAATACCGTAAAAACATACGGCAAGGAGATTGATAACTACATCAAAGCTGATATTAGCGAATTAATCAATGCAGAGGTTAAGTATGCTGACGGCTCGAAGATTGCAGGAGAAGATTTAAGCCGTAGAGAGTACATCAAGGGTACTGGTGATATGCGAGGCGGTATGCAGAAAGTTGGCAGAGTAGTTCAAGTTGCCAACGAACTGCGTGGAAAGACCCTTAATTGGGGTGATGAGGTGTTCGCTACATTTGCCTACAAGAAACAGTTTTACAGCTATTTAAAGCTACACAACTTTGACAAGGTGGGTAAAAAAGAACAAGAAAAGCTAATCCAAAACGCAAGACTTCATGCTGTTGAATCAGCAAAAGAAGCAACTTATCGTGAAGCGAATAAGTTAGCTGATTGGTTAAATCAAGTTACTGCGGTAGGACTAAAGAAAAATGCAGGTTTTGGCAGACGCATAGCGTCTCTAGCTGTTTCTACCAAGTTCCCATTTATCAAGACACCTTTAAATGCAACAAAGCAAATGGTGAACTACACACCTGAGGGTGTAATTGAGGGGCTAGGTAGGTTCGCACATGCAAAACGTCAATACAACGAGGTTTACAAAAAGGTAGTCCAAGAATATGGGTATAAAGTTGGTGATAAATTACCTGAAAGTGTCGAGAAGAAGATAAAAGCAATCGCAAAAAAGGAAGTTGAGCCTTTATACATGGAAGCAGCTAACAAACTTTGTAGAGGTGCGACTGGTTCAATGGCGTTTCTAGTTGGTTTTAACATGCAAGGCTATGACCCTGACTTATCAGACGGTTTTTCCGTCATTACCGATAGTGGCACCGATGAAAAGGAAGCTAAATATTATAAAGGGCTAGGCGCACAAGACTATTCTATAGTCCACAAAAAGGGTGATGAGACTACATCAACTAAGCTGAACTTATCGCTACCTATTTCCGCTTCGTTCTTTGTTGGTGCAAAAATAAGACAAGTCCTATATGGCGGTGACAATGCAGAGGACGGAATGAACATGTTTGACGGACTAGACAAGTTCATTGGAGTTGTTGGTGCTTGCATAGAACCGATAGTAAGTTCCTCTTGCTTTACTGGTATTACCGATACGATAAACGATGTTAAGCAAGCAAAAAACCAAAACCCATTCACAGCGATTGTTGCGTCAATGGTAAAGGGGTATATAACGCAGTATATACCAGCCATATCAAGGTCAATTTCAAAGGCAACAGCACCTTATGACTTTGACTATCAAGGAACAGCAGGCACTACTGGTGGTAACAGTTGGGAGTTCTTTGCAAACGGCATTGTTGGTGCAATTCCGGGTATTAATAGAAATCTTGCCCCAAGAGTTGATGTAAACGGAAATGTTGTTGGAGAGGTTAAGAACGGCAAGGATAGAGCGTGGAGAGTGTTTGACGCATTTTTCAATCCATTTCCTACTACTGATGTTAAAGTCGATGATGTTGCCAAAGAGAACGTAAGGCTTTACAGAAAGCAGAAAGCACTTGACCTAGCAATGGGAATTAACCCTGAAAACAGCCGTGCAGGAGATATATTACCGAAGAATCTGACAAAGAACGAAATAAATATATCGAGAGCACTAGGCAAGGAAAATGCAATCCGCATGAAGTTAGACAGGTTCGAGCGTGCAGAGTATAACAAAACTCGTGCAAAAGACGGAAAAGAGGTAGTTGAACAACTATTAGATAGCCGTTACTTCAATAGGCAAGGTGCTTTAAGAAATCCTAACGTGCCGTCATACAGCATGAAAGATAAATTTAATCTAAAGGAACTATCAGGGGCGAAAAGTACCAATGACGCAATGAAGTGGTTAGCTAAACAGCCTGCCTATATACATGCTAGTGACAGCGACAAGTACGAAATGAGGAAAGCTGTTTACACCAAGTTTAACACCAAGAACGCACAGAAAAACGTGTATGTAAATGTTAAGGGCAAGAGTGCTGCTGATTGGGCATACACGCAGTTGAGTGCCAAAATGCGAGGACTTGTTGATAGCGGAGTTATCACCAAGAAACAAGCTGCTGACTTTGTTGCAGGCACACAAAGTGACGCAAGGATTAAGAGTAACAATCCTAGATACAACGGAGAGCATTACAACCGCCCATATTGGCGAGATATGAACGCATATCTTGCGTCAAGAGACGATTTAACAGAAGAACAGAAAAGAGCCTTATTTGACGCAAACAACAGCAACAAAAAATACCATTATGGCGGTGGTAGTGGTGGATATGGAAAGAGCCACAAGCGGTACGGCAAAAGAAGAAGTGGCGGATTTAGACGGAGTGGTGGCAAGAGCCGTAAGGTTAAATCACCAATCAAGCCTAGCAAATTCAAGGCAACAAAGCAGAGTTATGGCAAGGTGGCGAACAGTTCAACTCTATCAAAGGGAACAAAGGTATCGCTAGATAGTGTTGTGCCAAAAGCACCACTACCAAAGAAGAAGAAAGGGGATAGTTAATGGCAGTAAAACGAGGAACAACACCTATATACACATTAAATGTAGGTGGTAAGAGCCTAAAGAAGTGCAAGGTTTTCGTTACTTTTGAGCAAGATGGAAAGGCACTCACAAAGACTGGCGATGATATTGATGTTGAGAACAAAGTTGATGAAAGTGGAGAGCCATTAAGTGTCATAAGTGTATCGCTAACTCAAAGCGATACACTAGGGTTTGACACTGGAGTTGCAAGGGTTCAAGTTAACTGGATAGACCAATTAGGCAACAGAGGGGAAACGGATATAGAAACGATTAATTTCGAGCCTACACTACTTGACGAGGTGATACGTTATGAGTAACGAGATAACACTAAATATTGGCGAAAACACAGAACGTGTTACCATGACCCCTAAAGTCCAAGATAGGTTTTACGTTGGCGCAAAGGCTAAAGTAGAACAGCTAGATAACGGAGTTAGAGTAACAACAATGGATAAGGACGGCACAACAACAGCGACAGTCTTTAATGGTAAAAATGGAGTTGATGGTGTAAATGGTGTAGGCATTGAACACATTGATTTTAACGGATACACAATGAACATTAGGCTGACTAATGGTGCTGAAATTCATTCCGCTAGTTTGCGAGGTGAAAAGGGAGAGATTGGCGAACGTGGCGCAGGGATTAAAGAGGTTAGGCAGAATAGTGACTACACTTTAACTCTAGTGTTTGAGGACGGACACGAGTTCACTACTGGTGTAATTCGAGGGGTAAAGGGCGAACGTGGTGACGCAGGGCAGTTTGACCCTATACTATCTGAAAGTTCAACAAACGCAGCACAGTCGAGAGCAATAAAGGCTTATATAGATAATGCAATAAGCGGTGTGTTTGGTTCTCGTTCAGTATTTGTTGAAACCTTACCAAGTCGCGGTGAAAACGGAGTGCTGTATTATCTAATAGACCCGCAGAGCGAAGATAATCAATATGACGAATATGTGTGGATAAACAGCACGCAGAAGTTTGAACGCATAGGTGAAAAAGGTGTTGATTTAAGCGGATATGCAAGAATGGACGATGTGGAGGGTATTTTTACATCAGTTGTTAATTCTTTTGAATTAAAAGTTGACAAGGAAGATGGCAAGGGATTGTCCTCAAATGACTTTACAGACGCCATGAAGAACAAACTAAACCGCATATCTGACGGAGCAACAAATGTTTCTAGGGAAACTGTTTATGATTGGGGTTTCGCTACACTAGGAAGTGTAGAGGTCGATAACGAGGTTAAGACACTATACAAAAGACTATCAAATAACACACTTAATATTTAATCAAAAGGGGGTATCTTATGAACGCAATTAGCTCGATTTTAAAATTTATTGGTGGAAAGATTGAAACGCAGGATAACTTCAAAAAGGGAGTGACTGACGGAACGTATGCTGTAAACGATGTAAAGATTAATGACAGCAACCTTGAAATGGAACTGAAATCATTATTTAAAGGTGACAACATTTCCGCATAGTGTATGTGTGTGTAAAGGAGAAAAGTAAATGATTAGTTTAGTAAAAACACTCAAAGCAATTAAGAACATGCTTGCTGCGACTAACAGTAAACTAGAGAAAGCGGAAGTCATGGATATTTTATGGGAAAATCCGTCTCCGTCCGCTAGTTTCAGTTCGCAGTCTATTTCTGTTAGTGGTGACTATAACGAATATGTGATTGTGACGAACGGATATACGAGTGAAACTGCGTACAGTTCGTTCAGACTAAAAAGGGGCGAATCAGTAAATCATTGTTCTGTATCAATTGGAGAGAATAACACCAACAACTTTTGGTGTAATCGCAGACGCTTTGCAAGTAGTGGTTCAGGTTCTAGCCACATAATTTCAGTTGGTGGTGGAGCATATAAGTCGCAAGGTGCACCATCACTCGCATATTCCGACGCTGCGGAAGTTCCTGTGAGAATTTATGGAGTTAGAAAGCTAGGGGGTAAGTAGGTGGATAGGTATGTATGGGTAGTTACACTTATTTCTACCTTGCTAGGCGGTAGCTTTATGAGTTTTGTACAGTTCCTAGTAACAAGACACGATGAACGGAATAGACAGCTTATACCCGTTGAGAAGTTTGACAAACTTGTTTCGCTAACACTAGCACAAGTCCAAGCAAGGCTAGTGTTGAGGGGCGATGAGTTTTCAAAGAGAGGTTCGCTAACAGCAAGGGAAAGAGCAATGTATAGAGAAATATACGAAAAATACCATGATTTAGGCGGTAATCACTATGCAGAGGACGTATATAAAGAGGTCATGACTTTGCCTGTTAGTGATTTTGGTATGAATATCAATAAAAGGGGGAATCATTATGATGAATATTAATTGGAAAATTAGATTTAAGAACAGAGCGTGGCTCATATGCTTTATCCCACAAGTGCTATCATTTATATACGCAATACTATCTACTTTTGGAATTATTCCTAAAGTGCCACAAGATGCAGTTATGCATCTTGTATCAATGCTTTTAGACATACTAGCACTTATAGGTATCATTACAGACCCCACAACAAAGGGTACTGGGGATAGTGCAAGGGCAATGAGTTATGGAGTGCCAACAGATAAACTAAATACAGCCGAAATCGAAAAGGGATTAAGAAATGCAGAGGTGCTAGACAATGGGGAAAAGAGAGCAGATAGTTAATACAGCAGTACGTTACAACGGAATGTCTTTCAAGGGCGGTTCACACCGCACCTTGATTGACGAATTTAATAAACACAAGCCTGACGGTTGGGCGATGACTTACACGGCTAACTTTTGTGCGGCTTGTGCCTCTGCAATAGCTTATTTATGCGGTGTAGGTGACGCCTACCCTTGTTCAGCTAACGTAGGCACAATCGTAAATAAGGCTAAAAATATGGGTATTTGGGTAGAAAATGACGCATACGTGCCAACTAGCGGAGACTGGATAGTCTATGCGTGGAATGACAGCGGACGAGGTGACAATACCACTGGTGCAAGCCACGTTGGTATCGTTGTTTCCGCAGGCGGTGGATATATCAACGTGTTTGAGTTTAATATCCACAACAACCATTCTACTGGATATAGAAGAATACCAATCAACGGACGTTTTATTAGGGGTTTCGTCGTGCCGAACTTTCAGACCTACGGTTGGATTCAGGATAATCACGGTTGGTGGTTTAAGAAAAAGGACGGCACTTATTATAAGTCCGAGTGGCAGAAGATTGACGGTGAGTGGTACTACTTCAACAGCGGTGGCTATGCAGTTAAAGGTTGGAACGAGATTGATGGCAAGTGGTACTATTTCAACAGCTATTGCAAGATGGTAACTGGTTGGCAAAACATAAACGGAAAATGGTTCTACCTTGCTTCTGATGGTAGCCTATACATAAATGGACTGCACGAGATAAACGGCAAGAACTACTACTTTGATAAGGACGGTGTTATGTGTACTGGTTGGGTAACCGTCAATGATGGTTGGCAGTATTTCAATGCAGATGGTAGCCGTGTTGAAAAGGGTATCGTTAAGGGTGATAACATCTATATTATCAAGGACGGAAAGTTAGTTGTAGACGATAAGGTTGAAGTAGCTGCAAACAAGAGCGGTGAGGTGTCGGTGGTGTAGCATGCAGATATTTAATGATATAGCCGTATTCTTTAGTGAGGGGCATTACACAGCCGTGCTAGACGCCATAGGTTTCAGTATGTTATAATAACTTCGAGAGAACCGTATTGATTGCGGTTGAGGGTGAATACATACAGGTTCACCTTTACTAACGATAAAAAAGCAGATTGAGGATAAACGCTGTGTCCCAGAATGGGGTAAGTCGATGGACGAGAATTCACATGTGCCATGCTGCTTTATTTATCAACAAAGTGCTATACGCACCGTAGTGTTGATGGAGCGGACAGTGTGTTGTCCTACCGTGTACACGTGAGACGTCAAGATAGAGGGGGTTGCAACCCCCTCTTTTCTTTATCAAAATTCGTGACTTTTTCGTGACTTTTTGTCCGATGTTTATAGTTTACTGCGATTTTATCAAAATCAAAAAACGTTGATATTTCAATGGGTTCGCAACGCAATCATATGTAATCAATATATACTGTTAGGGTTCAAATCCCCCTCTCTCCGCCATAAAAAATAGGTAGCACTTTATGTGCTACCTATTTTTTATGTAAAGACAGGGATTTGAATCCCCAGGGGTTCTGTGGACCTAGCCCCATATGCCGAGCGAAGAGAGGCAGAGGGATGGCAGGTCCCAGACACAGACCGTCCGCGATTGGCGAGCAACTAAAGATAAAAGCGAAGCCAGAGAGGAAACGGTCGAGCTGCAAAATCCCCCTCTCTCCGCCATAAAAATAGACGGTGCAATTAAGCACCGTCTATTTTTATATGCGAGAAAGATTTGGACCCCCGCTGGGGGTTCTGAGGATGTTGGACAGTCCGAAGTGGTAAGGCGAAAAGTATTGAAAACAGGACTATCTCAAAAAATACTAATGCAGACACAACTAATAAGTTGATATGGAGGATTTTTACAGTAGTTTGTGTTATTATAAAAAATATAAACTACTGTAAAGGAGATAAACTATGGCACTTAACTATAAACCCTTAGTAGATACTTATCTTGATCTAGGAACATTTTTAGCTAGAAAATTTGATTCTGTAGATGCTGTTCCTAATAGCGGTTACATTGAATTATGGTAGCGATAATTATAATTATGGCTATTAACATGGTGGCATTGTTGTTTGTGCCTTTCTCACCTTTGGTTTTTTTATCAACATTGTTAATGGCAAAGAAATATAAAAAAAATGACTATGGTGATTTGTTGTCAAAGAAAAATCGTATCGTGAGCTTTGTGGTAACAGTTGCAATAGGAGGAGCATGTGTGGTGTTGGCATACATACTGCCGTATCATGAATATTATCCCAACATTATTAGAAGATTGTGTGAAACAATTGGAACAATAAATATTTATTTCGCAATAAATATATTTATTACAAAGAAATCGGTGAGAAGATATTAGTAGGCATGAATTATGGGAAGTAAGTACAGGTATGTTCTATCAATACTACAAATAGTAGTTGGAATACTTGCCGCAATGGTTTTTATTAAAACTATTGTATATGGAGGCAAAGTGGAATTGAAACTAATATCGCTAATGGCAATGATATTAGGTGTAGCAAATGGAGTTCGAGGTATACGTGAAATAAATAAACATTGATAACAATGATTATTGCAACTCATGATGATAGACTATCCTAATCATGCAACAAGATAATTTCAATGTAAATATAACGAAATATTTATAAATAATTCAAAAGGCTATTTATCTATTAAAGATATTTAGCTTTTTGTATTTTATAAAATTTGAAAGGAGAATTAAAAATGAAAGAATTAGAAAAAGTAATGAAACAATAGTGAAGATTAAAAATGAAGATTAGACAGGTGGCTTTTATGAAAACTAAATATATTAATTCGCATCGAAATTAAGAAGTTTTTCCTTTTCTAACCT
>ERZ773272.96-NODE-96-length-34017-cov-6.380072_pt1 | contig 34017 bp, 23 predicted proteins | sample MGYA00511891_ERZ773272 | MGnify/ENA primary metagenome ERZ773272 (study PRJEB29015, sample SAMEA2738150) | human oral metagenome | biome: human oral; feature: human-associated habitat; material: saliva | place: China | collected 2198 ...
GCTCCCGGAACTCAGCTTTCAGCCGCAGATCCGAAGTACTACGCCGTGACCTGGCGCTTCGAGGAAATCACGCCGGTGTTGAAGCCCGCAAGGTGAAGTCCACCATGGAAGCGTGCGTGCTCGATCTTCACGCATCGGTCCATGACCACATTCAGCCCAGCTGCCTCACCGATAGCGGCAGCTTCCTCATTCCACGAGCCCAGCTGCATCCACACGGTTTTCGCGCCCAGATCAACCGCCTCCTGAACCACGCCCGGGAGGTCTTCATTGCGGCGGAAAATCTCGACGAGATCGGGCACTTCTGGTAGGTCCTGAAGCGAGGCGTACACCGGCTGCCCCAGCACGGTCTTGCCTTTCGCCGCAAGAATCGGGTTCACAAAATACACTGTATACGGCGACGAAGACAGCAGGTAAGTTGCCACAAAGTTTGAGGCGCGCGAAATCTTATCGCTCATCCCCACAATCGCGATAGTGCGGGTATTGCGCAGAATGTTCAGCCGCTCGGGGGCGCTCGGGCCTACCCAGGTACGTTTCTCAGTCATTAGTTGCCCTCCTTCGCGGGTGCATCCTTGGGCTCTGAGGCGCCCGAAGCTGCGGCGCTATTCGGCAGTGCGCAGGCGGCGCCCTGCTGCGGGTCAGCCTCTTCGGCGGCGAGAGCCTCTTGCGCCGCAACGAGCTTATCGGCGCTGGATTCGCCCACACGTTCACCCGCGTGGTTCAGGCCAGTTGCGTGGGTGAGTGCCTGGTCAAGGTCCCAGATAATGTCTTCAACATCCTCAAGCCCAACCGAAATACGGATCAGGTCTTCACCCACGCCCGCCGCGGCAAGCTGCTCGCTGGAAAGCTGCTGATGCGTGGTCGAACCCGGATGCAGCACCAGGGTGCGCGAGTCACCAATATTCGCCAGATGCGATGCCAGCACGAGCGCGCTAATGAACTCGCCGCCAACCACGCGGCCGCTCGCCTTATCGGTGCCCTTCACCCCGAAGGAGAACACAGACCCAACGCCCAGCGGCAACAGTTTTTTCGCGCGTTCGTGGTGCGCATGCCCCGGCAAGCCTGCGTAGTTTACGTAGGCGATGCGCGCATCCTCAACCAGCCAGTCCACGACCTTTTTCGCGTTGGCGAGGTGCGCATCCATGCGCTGCGGCAGGGTTTCGACGCCCTGAAGCAGGTTGAATGCCGACTGCGGTGAGAGTGCGGGACCGAAGTCGCGCAGCTGCTCGGAGCGCAGTTTTGTGAGGAACCCGTATTCGCCGAAGTTCCCCCACCACGAGACGTTATTGTACGAAGGCACCGGCTCGGTCATGAGCGGGAAGTTGCCGTTCGCCCAATTGAACCGTCCGCTCTCAACAACCACGCCGCCGAGGGTGGTTCCGTGCCCGCCCAGGAATTTGGTGGCGGAGTGAATCACGATGTCGGCCCCGTGTTCCAGCGGGCGAATCAGGTACGGGGTTGAGATAGTGGCATCCACGACGAGGGGGACTCCCGCCTCATGGGCTACAGCGGCGAGCCCTTCAAGGTCTGCGATCTCGCCGGAGGGGTTGGCGACAACCTCCGTGTAGATTGCCTTGGTGTTCTCGGTCAGCGCCGCCTTGTAATCCGCAGGGTCGGTGCCTTCCACGAAGGTGGTTTCGATACCGAACCGGCGCAGGGAGACGTCAAGCTGGGTGACTGTTCCGCCGTACAGCTGAGAGGACGCCACAAGGTGGTCGCCTGCCTGGCAGAGCGCGGCGAAGGTGATGAACTCGGCGGCCATGCCGGATGCGGTCGCCACCGCCCCAATACCGCCCTCTAGGGATGCGATGCGCTCCTCCAGCGCGGCAACGGTTGGGTTCGATAGGCGCGAGTAGACGTTGCCGTATTTCTGCAGGGAGAAGAGGTTGGCGGCATCGTCGGTGTCTTTGAAAACGAACGAGGTGGTCTGGTAGATAGGGACCGCGCGGGCGCCGTGTTCAGCGTCCGGGGTGCCGCCCGCGTGCAGGGCGCGGGTGCGGAATCCGAAAGTATGTTCAGCCATGCATGACTCCTGGTTGGCTTAGCGCAGCCGAATGATGCGCCAAGGTCGAGGAACAGAGGTACTCAACCCTATACTGTGCCACGTCCCCCGGATGCGCCAAGTGCGCGTAGCAATGTGTCGTTTGTGTCGGTTTATGACGCGAGAAGAGGTAATACGGTTCTAGTTATCCCTTATATATTCGGTGTAGCACAAAAATCATAGTGTAGATTCCATAGAAACAGGGCTAATCTAATAGTAAACACATGTGAAAATATTCGATTTCCATCTATTAAATAGTAAAATTAACCTTACCAAAAATTACATATCTAGGTATATTTATCTCAGATAATAGATGTTTTTTATCCTCACCATAAAAATAAATAATATACTCTTCTGCCGACATAACCTGAGGAACAGAAATAGAGTTAAATGTCAAAGGAATAGTTTTACACATAACAAGACCTAAACCTTTTTCAGACACAATATACTCTTTTCGATTAAAAATATTATATTCTTCAAATATATATTCCCATGGGTAAGTAAGTGGAGAAATTTTATCAACTTTTTTGTATTTTGAAGGAATATTTTTTGGGTTTTCCTTGTTGTATTCAGAGATATTATTTAAATAACTATGTATACGTTCAACAGGAGCCGCTGTAACTCCATGCGACGGCGTAAAATAGTTATTTTTATCATCTTTTACAAGTTCAAAAATTTTACTCTCGCAGTCAAGATAGTTATAGAATATATAATAGGCAGAGTACTTATCTTCTCCAACCCACTTACGCATTTCACGCTGTGTCCGAAAAACTTTTTCTACCTGATATTCAGGTTTTTCCTTTCCAGATATATGGGCAATTTCCGGATACTTATCGTCTCGTAAAACTTTAGCCTGAAATGCAAAAGTATATTTTTTTAATGATGCATCTTCGATAATAAAATCGAGCCCGCGATTATGTTCTTCATTTGATACATCTTTAATTTTTATAGGATGTAAGTTAGGAAATTTTTTAACTATAGGCATTATTATTTTAGTATCAGTTATGCTGGTCTCCATAAGTTTAATTCTCCCTAAGGATTCATACTCTTCCCCTGAGGATTCATAGTCTGATTTAAGTTTCTCTGAGTATTCACACTTTAACTTAAGTGAATTCCAAATATCTTCAGATATAGACTTCGACAACTCGTACATAGTCACCTCATTTTTATATAAACTATTTTCAATAAATAGTCTCTGATATTACAATCATGCTAGCTACCCCATATAATAATCAAGATCTATGGAATAGTCAAGATATTTGGATGAGCATTCATCTAAATATTCCCCAATAGTTTGAAAATAAAGGCTGACACAGGTAAGCATTACACGACTATAGAACATTATCATTCCCAACATTATCTTTGAAATTTTATTTCACAGGGAAAATAGTTCTTGTCTTCAAGGTACTGAATTCTATCGTCCATTGATAGAAAAGGTGGCGGCACTCTGCCCATCGAAGGCTCTCCTGATATAAGAGGACCCCCTCAGGGCGCATATACCGTTTGGTACAGAGGCGGAGGGGGGACTGTTGCTCTTACTTTAGCAAGCCTCAATTCGAACATGCAAGCAATTGCGTCACCAGCATATATATTTCTTGTCTAGCAACTCGACCACTCAAAGATCACGTTCGAGAAGTCGGCCGCCGCCAGTTGCTCGGGCGTTATCAGCCAGTTTGCGGAGCCCGCATCGCCCCAGAGAAGTTCCGGGGTCTCTTCCTCCGATTCCCAGTCCGCCTCAGAAACAATGGTCAGCAGGTTCACCGTGTGCCCCTGCAGGTTCTCGTCGAAATCCCGCGGGTCATTCTGAATAAAGTAGGGGTAGCCGCCAATCCGGGAGTACTCATCGCTCTCCTCATACGGGAGAGTAAGCTCCTCAACGGCGTCCGTCCGCTGAATCCTCGCCCGCTCGTCGTCTCCCGTGGGCAATTTATCCTCGGGATACAGCTCGTCCCACACTCGTGCAAAATCGGGATAGTAGTAGTGCGCAGTACCGGTAACTCCCTGCTCGACCATGCTAAACGAAAGCGCAAATTCCACGCTCTCCGGTTCGATAGGCCAACCGATCGCATCCCAGTCAATCATCGGCAGCGGCGCATCCGGGTTTGGCTCACCCACGCTCTCGTGGTAGATCACCCGCCAGTTCTCTTGAACCGCAGGCTTGTTATAGTCATACCCCCACACGGTGTCGTGAGGGTCAATCCAAAATTGAAGCATACCGTTCTTTGGGTAAATATTATTCTGCGGCAGCTGCGCACAGTTAATCTGCGCGATCATGCCTAGGGGCTGGCCGGATGCGTTCGTCGGCGCGGATTCTCCTACAGGCAGGTACGGCACTCCCCCGAACTTGGAGGCGGTCTTCGGCAACGGCTGCTGCGATGGGGTTGCCGTAATCCTGATAGCCTGCTTGAGTTTTCCCTGGTTCATAACGTCAAGGACTCGACGCACCTGCGCTTCGGTGTTTTTAGCTGCGTTCTGCTCGGTGGTATTCATATGTTCCTCCGGGTGGTTGGTTCAGTGCTACAACCATCAGAACACATTTTGCGGTGCCGTGCTCAGAACTTCGTCACTCGTGGGCTTATTCAACGGTGTATTTTTTGGGAGGCCACACGCTGCATGATTCGGAGCATGACTCTAGGCGCCCCAAAAATTCAGGGGGTTGGTGGTGTATCAAGTAGCTTGAGTACACCACAACCCCCTGTATAAGAATTATCGAGCGAGCCGGTTAGCTGCTCGACCACTCAAAGATCACGTTCGAGAAGTCGCCCGCCGCCAGCTGTTCGGGCGTTATCAGCCAGTTTGCCGCGCCTCCGCCGCACCACATGAGCTTAGGTGAACCGTCATGGGGTTCTGCCCAGTCCACCTCAGAAACAATGGTCAGCAGGTTCACGGTATGCCCCTGCAGAGCCTCGTTGAAGAACCGGGGGTCGCTCTGCACAAAGTAGGGGTATCCACCAATCTTCGAGAATTCGTCGTTTTCCTCAATTGTGAGGGCGGCGCCCTGCGCCTCCTGGTAGCTTTCAAGCTGCGATTCGGGGTACATCTTATTCCACACGCGCGCGAAATCTTCATAGTAGTAGTTGGCGGCGCCGGTAATACCCTGCTCGATCGCCTCGAACGAAAGCGCAAACTCGGTCTGTGTGGGTTCAACGGGCCAATTGTCCTTGGGATCCACGGCAGGAAGAGTCGTGTTCGGGTCTGGCCTGCCCACGTTCTTGTAATAGATAACCCGCCAGTTCTCCTGAGATGCAGGCTTCGCGGCATCAAACCCCCACGCCTCGTCCTTCGGGTCTATCCAGAATTGCACCATGCCAGTTTTTGGATAGATATCATTCGGCGGCAGCTCTGCACAGTTAATCTGCGCGATCATCCCCAAGGGCTGACCACTGGAGTTTGTCGGCGCCGAAGCACCCATAGGTACATAGGGAATGCCCCCAAATTTTGAGGCGGTCTTTGGCAGCGGGGTCTTAGAGGCAGTTGCCGTGATGCGTACCGCCTGCTTGACGTGGTCTTTATTGAGCGCATCGGCAACATGCTGCGCTTTTTCTTCTAGAGTGCTCATGGACATCCTCCAAGGCGTGGTTAATGGCATGTATTAACCATGAGAACACACTTTTTTATAGTATGCCTTGAATATCGTTGTGGGGTGAAAAACGAACGCATCCGCATACTACACAATGTGAACCAGTACAACAGCACCCTTGCCCGGAATCCCTGGAGAATCCCGGGCAAGGGTGCTGTCGTTGTGATGCGCATACTAGATATTTTTGTCGATTTCCTCGATCACGCCCAGAGCCGCGGTAATTCCCGCGTTCAGGTAGAACATATCGGAATCTACCTTATGAGCGTGCTTCTCCTTGACCGCCTTCAGGCTTTCCCACAGCGTCTCAGAGGTGAGCTTGGATTCGTCGCCGCCCTGCACCCATAAATACATGTGGGTTTTTCCATCTCTTTATCAACCCACATAGCTATATTCCAAAAACGGTATATAAACTTGTCAGAGTATATATTCCACATTCCCTATCTGGAATATATGCTGTATAAAACCTCTCTTGGCGGCTCGGCACGGTTAAAGTGTCAGGGTGCCTAGGTACCGTCGAGGTATCAGAAAAACACCCCGCACTTTCACGGGGCGGTACCCCACCGAGAGAGGATCAGCACCTATGGCACAGCACCCCCTGAGCGCATCCCGCATCGTTGCAACCGCCGAGGATATTGTTAGCGCCGATCATCAGTTCCTCATGTCCACGGGAACGCTCGTACACCACGAAACCTTCGATATAGAGGCCATTCGCCGCGATTTAGAACAGCTCATTGCCGAGCGTGTTTGTCTGCAGGTCGCCCCGGCGTCAAATTCCTGCACCCGGATGCTCGCTCAGCATCGTTATGGCGAGGCCGGATTTCAACAAAATCTTCGCGAATTACGCCGGGCGGCGCAGAACGCTATCCTAATGGTTTTCCCGCACGATCAGCTTGAGATTGGTCTTCGTTTCGAGCGGATTCAGGGCACCAAACTGGCGCTGACGCATATGTATTGCAGCCCCCGTTACGGCGATGCCTGGTATAAGCATTGGGCGCCGCGGGTGCTGCCCTTGGAAGGGTATGCTTTCGCCACCGAGAGCCGCCCGGGTTCCGGTGATTTTAGGATTAATACCGCGCAGTTCCTCAATATGCTGGGCCTGCTGGAAGTCGCCATGATGGGGCTTGATGTGAGTGAATGGGACCTGTGGGAATGCGAAAACCCCAAAGACGCCTGCACCAAATTCAAGCGGGAACGCCGGGATGTGCGCCGCCGCATCCGCGAAGATTATGGCATGACCGCTTAGGGTTTTCGGGCAGAGCAAAGCTCCCCACCCACCGAACGATGCGGTGCGCGGGGAGCCGCACGGTTACGGATTAGCCACGGTGTGCGTAACGGTACAGGAACGCCGCCATAGCCTCACGACTTATGCTCTCGTGGGGACGGAAAGTTCCGTCATCCCAACCGGTCGTAATCTTGCTGTCATGCAGCCAGGCAATTTCACGGTAGAACATATTCTGTTCGGGAACATCCTTGAAAGGCGCATTCTGCACTTCAACCGGCGGTTTCCCAGAGTAACGGTAGAAGAATGCGGCCATAGCCTCGCGGCTGACGGGGTCGTGCGGGCGGAAAGTCTTATCAGGCCAGCCGGTTGTAATACCTTGCTGCTGGAACCAGATGATTTCCTTGTAGAAGGGGTCGCCTTCCTTCACGTCGGTAAAGGGGGAATCCTTCGGCAGCTGTACCTCGGGCGATCCGGACATACGATAGAAGAACGCCGCAATAGCCTCACGTTCGATGCTTTCGTGCGGGCGGAACGTGCCATCGACCCAGCCGGTTGTGATGCTCTGCCCGGCAAGCCAGGTAATCTCGCGGTAGAACATATCGCCTTCGTGCACATCCGAGAACGACTGAGCGGGCTCTGCCGGTTTACTCGGCTCAGGTTCGGCAGGCTTACTGGGCTCCGGCTCGGTAGGCTTCGACGGTTCCGGTGCGGGGGCCGTCGGGGCCGGGTCAGCTGATTTACTCGGTTCAGGGGTTGGAGCAGGGTCAGCAGGTTTGCTGGGCTCGGGCGCTGGTGCCTCGGAGCTTTCCGATGGCTCGGGAGTCGGTGTTTCAGCCGGTTTGCTGGGCTCGGGCGTGGGTTGCGTCGGCTCAGGGGTGGGTTCCGTGGTCGGATCAGCAGGTTTCGGCTGTTCGGGTTCCGGTGTCTTAGCTGTATTCACCAGACGGTTGAGCCACAGGTTAGATTCCAGACCGTCATTCTTCTCAACCATCGTGGGGAAGATAATATCCCCATTCGGCAGCTCAAGCGCGTTGTACGACCCGCTCTTATCGGTCGAACGCAAGTCAGAGAGCGGCACGTCGTGATCAAATTCGAGGGTCTTTGACATCCAGACCAGGCGGCCATTTGCGGAATCGACTGCCACAATCTTGTCGCCAGCGGTGAAGAACGATGCGATCGCCCCCATGCCGTGCGGCGCGGTGGAGCTTTCGCGCACCGTTGTGAAGGAAGAACCATCGTACTTGAGAACCTGCACGGCACTGGCGCTTGCGGCGTAGTTATTCCACCGGTAGACATATCCGTCCGGGGTGGTGAGCAGGCCGTTGAGGCTGGCTGCCCCTTCCGCATCCTTGGGCTGGGTTTGCTCAACCACCGAAATACCCTGAGCGCTCAGGTGAAGCAGCTGACCGTTCTGAATCTTATTGCCCTCTTCGTTGTACACAGATTTATTGGGGCTGTATAGGAACGAGCCGTCGGGCAGCGGCGCAAGCGTGCGGGTGCTTCCGGTGAAAACGTCGCCATAATATTCGCTCAGGTCATCGGCGTGTGCCACCGAGGGGTCAAAGTCCAGCGGAGATTTGACGGTTTGCGCTTTCACCGTGCCATCGGAGGCGACGTTGACGTACCGCGCCTGCCCGCTGCTATCGGCGGTGAGCACAGCCCAGCTGTTGGTCGCTTCGTTGTAACCGAGCGCCAGAATATTTTCGGATTCGCTGAAGGTGACACCCGCGAAAGTACCCTGAGATACGAGCTTGCCGGATTCATCTACCCGGTAGCGTTCCAAGGCGCGAGTATTCGCGTTCACAAACACGATATCGCCGGTGGCGGGGTTGGCGGCAAAGTGCGCGCTGGAACCCATCGGCAGGGTTGCAGACTCTGTCTGCTGCAAAGTCTTTGGGTCGATGACCGCGTAGCGTGCATCCGCCCCGCCACCGAAGCTTTTACCTGCCGCGTAGAAAAGATAAGAGCCCGCGCGCACGGTATTTTGCGGATTATTAATATCGGTACCCGAGTTCAGGCTCTCACCCAGTTTATAGCCGCTGTTTTGGGCATCTTTCGCTTTAGTACCGGAATACGAAAAGGTGAGAGCGTCCAGCCCCACGCCGTCTTCGTAGAAGTTCGAGAATGCGTGATTACCTTCGGCGGTGAGATTAGCCGCAACATTGCTCCAGGTGACAACGCCGTCTTTTTCACTCTGCTGAGCGGTCTTGAGCGAGAGCTTCGCCATCGGGATTTCGTGGGGTCCTTCCCACTGCCCGGAGGTGTAATTTTTGGTGCGCACAACCATGTAGAGTGTGCCGGTGCCCTGTGCCGCATCCATCTCGATGCGCGGGTTTGAGAGCGTTAGGTTCAGCGAGCATTCTTCGGGTTTATTGCGGTCGGCGCAGTGCGAGATATATTGAACTTTGCCGGATCCCTGAAGTGAAACTTGGTTACCGTCCTCGGAAACTTTGGTTTCTTGGTTGGGGAAGGTGAACAGGTCGGTGGAGTTGTAGCTTGCACCTTCGCTGACCTTGTACGGTTCGCCGATGTAGTTGCGGAATGAGGTTTTGATACCCCAGGTGATATTTCCGGTGCTCTGGTTCTGTTCGGCGGCTACCGCTACACCGGAATCGGCGTGAGCGTTCACAGCCAAAAGCGGAGTTGCGGGCAAGAGCATGGCGCCTGCGAGAGTGAGTGCGCAGATGCGTCTGAGGGTGCGCTGGCGTGATGCAAACGTGAAAGACATGTGTAATCCTCGTTGATCTATTGAGTTAGGACACCCTTAATGTAGCAACATCCTACCCTTAATACAAAAGAGCTTAACGCCACTCTGTGACGAGTTGTCGCTACAAAGTGTTCATACACTACAATGCCCTCACTTCGCTGCAATAGAGCGCTAACGACAACATGCAGACCACCGAAAACTCTAGATTTTATTCGATATTTCTAATACTAAATACCGTGAGAATATTTTTAATATACTCTTCTAAAATGCTTAATATTACGGCTAGAACCAGCCACGCTTCTTAAAGAAGAGATACACCACCACACACGCCACCACCATGAGCACGAGCGACGCCGGGTATCCGTAGGTCCATTTCAGCTCGGGCATATCCTCAAAGTTCATACCGTAGATAGACCCAATAATCGTAGGCACCACCAGGATTGCGGCACCCGCCGAAATACGCTTCATATCTTCGTTTTGCTGCTGCGCCACAATCGTATCGTGCACCGTAAGCGTATTCTGCAGGGACGTGCGCAGATCCTCTAGGCGCTCCTTAACCTGCACCACGTGATCCTGAATATTGCGGAACTGCCGCTGCAGCTCATCCTTCTCCTGCGCGATTTCGGTTGCGGTAGCACCCGTATAGGGGCTGACATCAAGTACGCCGTCACGAATCTGCTGCATGATGCGCGCGAGCATCATATCGAGCGGTTTGCAGGCACGCTGAAAATCGGCAACCTGGTTGAGCAGTTCGTAGGTGCGGCGTGACAGTGTGCGGTCGCCAGCGCCGGTTTCTTGGAAGAGCGCATTCTCAATTTCATCGCCGTCGTTTTCGAGCCCTTCGAGCACCGGCATGTAACCGTCTACCGTCTGGTCGATGATGCGGTGCAGCAGGCGTATGGGCGAGCCGTCCGGAGTGGCGTAGATCAGGTTGAAGCGTTCGTACACTGCCTGCTGCGGATGTATCTGGTCGTTCACGATGCTCAACAGGTAGTCACGCCCCAGGAACATGTGCATCTCGCCTAGACGCACCTCTTCTTCGGCATCCAGGTAGATGGCGGGGCGTACCACCGCAAACAGGGAACCTTCGTAGCTTTCAAGTTTGGCGCGCTGATGCCCGTGCGAGGCGTCTTCGAGCGCAAGTTCGTGCAGGTTGAAGGTTTGCTGAAGCTCGCGCAGCTCCCGCGCGTTCGGGGTCAGGTAGCCGAGCGCCACGCTTGCGCCGCCCTCACGGTAAGCATCAAGCGCCTCGGACTGGGTAACCCCCATACGAATGCGGTCCTGCTGCGGATAAATAGCACCGGTTACATACGACATAGGTTAAGTGTAGGGGTAGGCCCCCAGGTGCTAAAAAGAGCCTTTATTCGAATAAAGAGTATTTTTCGCCGCTTTATTCAAATAAAGGCTCTTTTTATGCAGGGGATTTATCAAATGCGCCGGTAGATCTGAGTTGCGGGGTCCCGCTCAAGTATTCCGTGATCCACGCCGTAGCGACGCACCAAGGCAGGGTCATCTGTGTACCGCCTGATGCGCTCGTTCACCTCACGCTCCGAAAACTGCTCGGAGGCAGGAATACTCTTTTGAAGAATCCAATGCAAAAGAGCATTCTTATCCTGCGCACGTGAGGGCCAGGTATGCACTCGTCCCTTGACTAAAAACCGCTCAACATCATCTGTTACCTGGTTTTTCGCGGATTTCAAAAGACTCAAGTAGTCGGAGAATACCTCGGTAACCTGCCAAAGCCCATCCTCTGACTTCTCAATGAGCCTGACTGCTTCAAGACGCGCCAACAGTTTACGATCACGATAGTTAGGCGTTTTCGGCACATCCTGCACGATAACCTTGGCATACATTTCTCGGGATTCACCATTCGCCAGTGCAGCTATCACCGGCAAAATATTTTGCACCTTTTCCATAAGTCAGTTTTACAATTAATACTTTAAAATCATCCCTACAACAGATTTGAAGCCCTGGCGACCTTTTGTAGTGCCTCCCAAGATCCCTGTGAAATATTTGATCCACCTATACTACTCGCAGAAAACTTAGGTCTGCATTCATGAAGGACTTCTGAATTATGAATATCATCAGTATATCCATAAAATTCCATTTTAGATTCATATGTAAATATTTTATTTACGAATAATAATTTCATATCGTTTTCAGGGACATAGTGTTCCCATCCGTCATCCAGTTGATAGAATATAAATTTTGAAAGAAATGCAGAAACCCAATCAGCAAATTGAATATTAGCAGATATAGAGCTATCAATATGCATAGGAGGCTCTACAATTTTATCCATTTCCGGGTATTTAGAGCTTCGTGAGAAAATATGTGCGTACGCCAAACTCATATAGGGCTTCCTTTCATTCTCATTAATCTGATCCATCATCACCATAATATTCTCGTCGCTTGCGACTGCATGACGCGCCAGACGATTTAATACTTGGCGCATAATAAAATCATGCATGTCATCCATCCATTGACGCAGACCTCCTTCATCTCGTTTACTGTATCTATAATCTAGAGATTTATTAATTTCTGGAAAAGTCCCTCGTGGTTTTTCTTTGACGAAATAAAATATTTTACCGCCAAGATAATTGAGTTTATTAACTAATTTCATAAAGTATTTAATATTTTGAGGATATAATTTATATGTATTAACCCTGAATACATCAGATCCTTTAACTTCAAATCGCCCGGGAATGTCAGATTTATTATATTCCTCTCTGTAAAGCCTATTTCTAATACTCACAAAGTACGCTCCAAATTCACGAGCCTTATCATCGGGAATAATAAATCCCGCGTAACCAAAAGCTGGGGAAGTATTGTACTTAGGATGATCTTTAGAAACATACTCTGTCCTAGACCCAATCTCATCAATATATGTCAGCAACATGAAAAAATCTTACCTAGCCTTAGATACACGTGATGCCGCAACTTCTAAAGTTACGGCATCCGGAACGGCGTTCTGAGGGGCCAAACCCCACTACTACCGATAATTAATCTACCGGTTTTCAGAACGTTCTGTCAATAGAATCCTTCAGATTATGACGAGCCTAATCCATCAAATCGCGGACCACAATAGTCTGGTCGCGGTCGGGGCCTACGCCGATCGCCGAGATGCGGCAGCCGGAAAGTTCTTCAAGCTTATGCACATACTTGCGGGCGTTCTCAGGCAGTTCGTCCAGGGTTTTCGCATCCGAAATGCTCTCGTTCCAGCCGTCGAAGTACTCGTAAATCGGCTTCGCGTGGTGAAAATCGGTCTGCGTCATCGGTATTTCGTCAAAGCGCACACCGTCCACCTCATACGCCACGCATACGGGAACCTTCTCAAGACCGGTGAGCACATCCAACTTGGTGATAAACAGGTCGGTAAACCCGTTGATGCGCACCGCCTGGCGCGCAAGCACAGCATCGTACCAGCCGCATCGGCGCGGACGCCCCGTGTTCACACCGAACTCGCCGCCGGTTGTGCGCAGGAAATCGCCCATCTTATCGAAGAGCTCGGTGGGGAACGGACCAGCACCCACGCGGGTGGTGTACGCCTTCTGAATACCAATCACGCGGGAAATTCGGGTGGGGCCAACACCTGATCCCACGCAGGCGCCCCCGGCGGTCGGGTTCGAGGAGGTCACGAACGGGTAGGTACCGTGATCGACGTCGAGGAAGGTCGCCTGGCCACCCTCCATGAGCAGGGTTTTACCCTCATCAAGTGCCTTATTGAGCAGCTGAGTAGTATCAACGATCATGGGTTTGAGCCGCTCGGCGTAAGACATGAAATAATCCACGATCTCGTCTGCCTCAACATGGCGGCGGTTATAGACCTTCACGAGCAGCTGGTTCTTCTGCCGCAGCGCGCCTTCAACCTTTTGCCGCAGAATCGACTCATCCAAAATATCCTGCACGCGAATACCCAGGCGCCCTACCTTATCCATGTAGGCGGGCCCAATACCGCGCCCGGTCGTGCCGATCGCGCGCTTACCCAAGAAACGTTCAGTGACCTTATCCATCGTCTGGTGGTACGGTGCCACAAGGTGGGCATTTGCCGAGATTTTGAGTTTAGAGGTGTCGGCGCCGCGCGCCTGCAAACCCTCAATCTCAGAGAAAAGTGCCTCCGGGTTCACCACCACGCCGTTTCCGATCACGGGCGTTGCGTTCTCGCTCAGAATGCCGGCGGGCAGCAGCTTAAGCTCAAATTTTTGGCCGTTCACCACCACGGTATGCCCAGCGTTGTTGCCGCCGTTCGGCTTGACCACGTAGTCCGCGCGGGGTCCGAGCAGGTCGGTTGCCTTACCTTTACCTTCATCGCCCCACTGGGCGCCCACGATCACAACAGCTGACATTCTTGCTCCTCTAGGATGTACTCCCCGCCGTTTCGGCGGCCGTGCGCGGGTTCTTCAAACCCTCTTAGGCACACATTTGTTAATCATAACGCGACCCTGTGATGGTGCATCTATTATTTAGCGGTTGCAACACATCTTTTCCGTGAGTCTCTGCGGCGTAAACCCCGTGATTCGGCGGTAAAAGCCGCTTTGGAGGGCCAGCATACAGGATGCGCGCCCGGGGCAACCTGCCGCGAGCGCGCATCCATGAATTATGCCCGGGTATATGCCCCAGGTACCGCATGAACCTTCTTATTTGAGAATCTTGATGAAGGTCATGGGGTAGTCGTACATTTCACCGCGATTAGCCGCGATAGCGCCTAAGATGTGGAAGATAATCATGAGTATGCCGGTGACTGATACCACCAAAAACCATATCGGAGACATGATGAAGAGGGTGATAACCATCAGGAGGAATGCGGCGGTGTTAATAACCCACATGGAGAAGTTGAAATTGAAGGCGCGGCGCGATGATTCTTTGGTGAATTCGTAGCCGGGCTTGTCTTTGTAGATGAGCCAGAAGATGAGCGGGGCTATGAAGCTCAGCGTGTTCAGCGACAGCAGCATGGCGAGAAGCGATGAGAGGTGCGCGAATATCGCCATGTTTTTTGCGTCCGGGGTAATACCTTGGTGGTTATATTCTGGCCGTTGCTGGCTGTAACCCGAACCCGACTGTTGGTTATAACCGGGCTGATTCTGGTAGTTCGGCTGTCCGTTGTTGTAGTTAGGGTCGTAGGTCATAAGAACCTCCTCAATGCAGCGTGTTGGGCTGTGTTTTACAGTATATGCCGCCTACCTTAACGCAACATGGGAATCGTGGGGAGAGGATATTTGTAGTCCTCACCAGAATTTGCTTTAACCGCCCCGATAATGTGGAACACGACAGCGGTAACGCCCAAGCCTGCGATCAGAAGCCACAGTATGGGAAACATCGCAAAGAACAGCATAAATGGTTCGCCGGATTGGCTTTGCGCCCCTAGGATGAGGGATATTACCATCAGCAGAACCAGCAGCAGGAATGAACTAAAGATAATGATAACTAAGGTCACACCCAGGTTGAAGGCTCGTGCGGCAGCATTGCGTACCCGCTCATAGCCGGGCTTGTCTTTGTAAACCGCCCAGAAGATCAGCGGAATTAAGAATCCTGCAATCCCGGAAAGATGCGCGAGCATCGCCATATTGTTAACGTCGGTGGGCTGCTGTATCACATAGACCGGCTGCCCGTAACCCGGTTGTGGGTAGCCTTGGCCCGACTGCTGTGGGCCGTATCTCGGCGGGTATGGCTGCTGGCCCTGGTTAGGCTGCGGATTCTGCTGATAGGGGTCTTGGTTGGGATCAAAGTTTGACTGGCTCATGTTTTCACCCGTTCTGTGTGTTGTCGTCTCTGTGTTTCGTGGTTTCGTGTACGAGTTTTACCTCGGCTCTGTCTTCGGTAAGGATTGAGGTAGACCCCTGCCCGATGCGCCCGCCGTCTCGGTACTATCGCAGGATAGGCAAGGTGGGCAGAGGGTACTTATAGTCTTCACCGGAATTTGATTTAACCGCGGCGACAATCTGGAAAATAATCATCAAAACCTGAACAACGCAGCTTATCAGAACCATGAGGGTTATGGGTGCGAACATCCCCATGGCACTGGAAACAGCGGTGCTCGGGTCGTTGGTCGATGCCATACCGGGTACGACCATCGTAAAAATATAGACAAACCCGCTCAGCAGGGTGATAAGAACAATCAGGTATCCCGTCAGCCCAAAATTGAAGGCCCGCGCGGCGGCGCGGCGTGCCAGTTCGTACCCGGGTTTATCTTTGTAGATAGCCCAGATAACGAGCGGAATAATAAACCCACCTAAAAGCCCGGAAAGATGCCCCCACATGGCAACCGTACTGACATCATTGGTTTGTTGAGTCACATATATAGGCTGCCCCGGTGGGTACGGCTGTTGGTACTGTCCCTGGTTAGGTTGCGGGTTCTGCTGATAGGGGTTGTGGTTGGGATCAAAATTTGGCTGACTCATGACAATATTCCATTCTTGAGGCTGCTGCCCCACCCCGTCGGGTCTGATGCAGACTTCCATGCGAGCCGGGCACAGCATCCTTACCGTGCTCGACGATACGAGCAACTCAGCTTCGACAAGGTTTTTATTCGGTGTTTTTGGTCTTTTTATCATAGCGCGCACCATATTTATACGGTAGATTTTTGTGGCACGAATACCGGATGTTTTGAGGGAATATATAAACTATAGAAGTAAAGAATTTACATTTATGTATAAATTTTATAAATATTTTTGGTGTCCTTGATAAAACTCTAGAGTAAAACTTCTTAGAATTGATAGTGCAAGACACATCGTTTTTTAAAACGCGATGCGCTCGCATATCACACCGAACCATAGTTACCAAAAGTGCTGACTCGGGTTCGACACTATCAAACACAAGGAGCATCATGGCATCCACCAACACCTGGCGGGCGTGTACCCGCATCGGGTTATCGGCGGTTCTGGGGCTCGGTCTTATCGCCTCCACGGCGGTACCACTCAACGCAGCAGAGACACCGTTGAGAGGACAAGACCCAGACCTGAGAACCTCACAACAGCACACGCAGCAGCAGGTACTCTCCCCCAGCATGCTAAAGGCGCAAGGCACCATACCGGTCTACGTCAAGTTCAAGGGTCAAGGCGCCTATGAGCAGACCCAGCCGCGGGCGGTTCTGCAGAACAGACAGGCACCCGTGAACGCTCAGGCACAGGTGCAGGCGATCAAGACCCGTGTAGAGTCACAGGCGCAGTCCATAGCGGGAGAATCGCACGCGAAAGTTCTATACACCACCCATAACGTAATGCCGGGCGTGGCGCTCATGGGCGATGCCCAGGCGATTCGTGATCTCGCATCCCGCCCGGATGTTGAGCGCATTAGCCCGATCGTGCCGAAATACCGTCAAAATGCGGGTTCTGTCGTCGATACCGGGGCCGCCGAGAATTGGGCGCGGCAAAACACCGGGTATACCGGCAAGGGCATTAAGATTGCGGTGATCGATTCGGGAATTGATTACACGCACGCTGACTTTGGCGGGCCCGGCACGAAAGAAGCCTTTGACGAGGCCACGAAACTCACCAATATGCCGGAAGCATCGTCCGGTCTCTACGACCCCGCGAAGTTCTTAGGCGGGTACGATCTTGCCGGTGACGACTATAACGGCCTGAACACGGCAGTCCCCGATAACAACCCGATCGACTGCATCAGCGGCGGTCACGGCACCCACGTGGCGGGTACTGCGGCAGGTTGGGGCGTGGATGCGCAAGGCAAGACCTTCCGCGGTGACTATTCCACGCTGACACCTGAGAAACTGGGCGAGATGAAGATCGGCCCCGGTTCTGCACCGGATGCCCAGCTGTACAGCTTCCGCGTCTTCGGGTGCAGCGGTGCCACCAACCTGGTGGGTCAGGCTCTCGATAAGGTGCTCGACCCCAACGGCGACGGCGATTTCTCAGACCGCGCGCAGGTGGTAAACATGTCTCTTGGCGGCGAGTTCTCGCCCGAAGATGACCCGGAATCCTACGCCGTCGAAACGCTGTTCCGCCAGGGTGTGCTCGCCGTTGTCTCGGCGGGTAACGCGACTGGATACAACGGTGTAGGCGATACCTACTCGGACTCTGGCCAGCCCGCGAATGCCATTTCGGCGCTGACGGTGGCGAACTCGGTGGGTTCAACCTACGCCATGGATGCGGCGCAGATTCTTGCACCCAGCCAGATTGCCGGGAAGATTCCGGGCGACTATTCGGTGGACTACAACTACTCGAAAGCCTCCGAAGAGACCCTGCGGGGTCAAGTCGTTGCGGCGCCCGCATCGAATAAGTTCGGGTGTGAGGCATTCAGCGCCGAAGACGCCGCCAAAATCAAGGATCGGTGGGTCTTTATCGAGTGGGCGAACGAAGACGGCACTATCTCGTGCGGCTCGAAAGTCCGTTTCGACAATGCTGAGAAAGCTGGCGCTAAGGGCGTCGTCCTGTCCTCCCAGGAAGAGCGCGCCGAACTGGGGATCGCCGGGAACGAAACTATTCCGGGCTTCAGGGTGGCGAAGAGCGCATCCGATAAGGTTCGCGAAGCCGCACAGGCTGGCACCCTAGAGATTCGCCTGGGCGAAGACCTCAAGGGTGGTCTGCGCGTTCAGAGCGGTAAATTTGATGAGCTGACAACTTCGAGCGCACGCGGGTTCCACGGCTCGTACGGGTACACGAAGCCCGATCTCGCCGCGCCGGGGAATAATATTTCCTCTGCCGCCGTGGGTACCGGAACGGGCTCGATTCAGTACACGGGTACGTCGATGTCTGCGCCCTTTGCCTCCGGTGTGGCGGCGCAGGTGTTGCAGGCGCATCAGGATTATTCGCCGATTCAGATCAAGGCGGCGATGATGAACAGCGCAGACCATGACCTGCACGATGTCGACGGGCATACCTACGCGGTGGATCGCGTGGGTTCGGGGCGCATTGATGCGAAGGCCGCTGTTGATACCCACGTGCTTCTGTACAACGCAGACCGTCCCGAGCAGGTCTCGCAGACTTTCGGTGTGCTGGAATATGCGGCAGATGCCGGTCAGCAGTCGCTCACCCGCGAGATGACGGTCGAGAATTTCGATTCCAAGGCGCACACCTACTCGATTTCCTATGCGGGAAGCACCGATATGCCCGGTGTTGAATTCTCGATGCCTTCCAGCATTACGGTTCAGCCGGGTGAGAAGAAGAATTTCCAGGTGAAGGTCACGATTGACCCTGCACGCTTGGAGAAAACTATGGACCCGGCGATGGAAAAGACCCAGTCCTCCATCAACCTGAACACGGGTAAGACCATGGTTCCCGAGCAGGCACGGCAGTTTATCGCCTCCGAATCCGGGCGTATTAAGCTGACCGAAGGCGAGCAAACCCTGCGCGTTCCCCTGCATGCGGCACCCAAACCGGTTTCGACCATGAAGGTTGCGGGCAACAACGTGCAGGTTCCCGCTGGCTCCTCCCAGACGCGAGTCACATTAGAGGGCACCGAGCTGAACCAGGGCGGATACCGCTCCCTGCTGGGGGCCTTCGAGTGGGGCGCATCGGTGAATCGTGTTAACCCGAGCAACCTGTGGGTCAGCAGCGATATGAAGGCGAACCTACAGCATGTGGGTGCGGCCTCGAACGCGCCCGCGCTCAAGGAAGCAGGCAAAGACCCGAACGAAGGCACGCTTTCCTTCGGCATCAGCACGTGGAGAAACTGGGATGTGATCTCTGAGGAAAACACCTTCACGGTCAATATCGATACGGACGGCAATAATCGCGCCGATTATGTGCTCAAAACCGACCGTTCCGCAGGGTTGGACTTCCCGATTGTGCGCCTGATGGGTTACAAGAACGGGTCTTTGGAGCAGCTCGCCTACTATCCGCTCAACGGCGCCTGGGGCGATACCGACACGAACATGATGGACACAAACACACTCATCATGAGCGTGCCCCTGAAGGATCTGGGTTTGACGGCTGAGAACGCCCCGCAGATTCGCTACAGCGTTGAGTCCATCACCCAGTACGAGTGGGAGAACGTCAGCCAGACCGACTGGATTACCTACAGTCCCTTCGCCCCGAAGGTGTGGTTCAGCGGTACCGAGTCGAGCATCCCCGGACTTTTCGCGGATGCCCCCACCACCGAGCTGACGCTGCACCGCGCCTCGGATGCGGGCTCGGCTAAGGCTCTCTTCCTGCACCTGCACAACGGCACCGGGGACCTCTCGGGTTCCCAGGGTGCAAGCGGCGAGCGTGCCCAGGTGCTTCCGGTGAGCGAGCAGAGCACGGAGACCCCTTCTGCCCCGCGCTTCACGGATGTGAAGGAGGGCGATATGTTCTACACCGAGATCGCTTGGCTGGCGCAGCGGCGTATCACGACCGGTTATCCGGATGGTTCGTTCCGTCCCGCCGAGAATACGAGCCGTGCCGCCATGGCAGCATACTTCTACCGTCTGGCGGGTTCGCCGCAGTTCACCGCGCCGAGCACGCCCACGTTCAAGGATGTGTCTCCCGGCGACCAGTTCTACAAGGAGATTGAGTGGTTTGCGGCGCAGCGGCTGACGACGGGGTATGCGGATGGTACCTTCCGCCCGCAGGATGCGGTTAACCGCGATGCGATGGCGGCGTTCTTCTACCGGTATGCCGGTAGCCCGGCCTTCACGGCACCAGATAAACCCACGTTTAAGGATGTTGCCCCGAACAGCATGTTCTACCGCGAGATCGAGTGGCTTGCCGCGCAGAAGGTGACGACCGGGTGGCCGGATCAAACCTACCGCCCGCTGGAACCTATCCATCGCGATGCTATGGCAGCGTTCCTGTACCGCTACAACCAGGGCGTGCTCAAGGCTGAGGGTTAGCCCCCTCCCCCTAATCCACCCCGCGAGCAGCGGTTTTCGCCCGAGAAGGTGGGAAAATCCTACCTTTTCGGGCGTATCCCCGCTTCGTACGAGGGTTAACACATATTCACTCCGCATCATCTGTACATTGTTACCTTCAAAGGATCAAGGAGTATGATATGCCTCCGAATCATCGCAGACGAGGCACCTTAGGGTGCCTTGCCGCCGCGACAAGTATTCTGTTAGCGCTTGGCACGCCTGCCAGCGCAGACATAAACCCGGGCGGTACCAACGAAAACGGGCAGTATTTCGCAACCCCCACACCGCAGAATTCAGATGCGCTCTCCCCCACCATGAAAAAGGCGGAGGGAGATGTGCTCGTCTTCGTCAAGTTCAAGGGTCAGGGCGCCTACGAGCAGACCCAGCCTGACGAGGTTCTGCACAATAAACAGGAACCCGTTAAGAAGCAGGGTGAGGCCACCTCTATCAAGGATCAGGTCGAGAATCAGGCTCGCCAAGCGGCTCAGGATTCCGGTGCAGAAATACGTTATACCGTGCACAATACGATGCGTGGCGCGGCCCTGCACGGCGATGCCGAGAAAATCCGTTCTCTTGCCGCGCGGGATGATGTCGAGCGCATCACCCCCATTGTGGCGAAAAAGAGCATGAATGCGTATAGCGATATAGACTCTAAGGCCGTGCAGGCTTGGGCTGAAAGCACCGGGTACACCGGTAAGGGCGTCAAGATCGCTGTAGTCGATTCCGGGATTGACTACACCCATACCGACTTTGGCGGTCCCGGCACGAAAGAGGCTTACGAAAAGGCCAAGACTCTGACGGACCTGCCCGATGCTGACTCAGGGCTTATCGACCGGTCCAAAGTGGTTGGCGGTATCGACCTTGTGGGGGATGACTACAACGCTCTCGACGCGGGTTCGACCCCTAAGCCCGATAACAATCCACTCGACTGCCGTCCTGAAGGGTATGGAACCGGCGGGCACGGCACCCACGTGGCGGGTACCGCGGCGGGGTACGGGGTGAATGCCGACGGCAGTACCTTCCGCGGCGACTACTCCAAACTCACCGAAAACGATCTCAAGAACATGAAGATCGGTCCCGGTTCCGCCCCCGAGGCGCAGCTGCTGAGCATCCGCGTGTTCGGGTGCCAGGGCAGCTCAAACGTGGTGATGCAGGGGCTCGACCGTGCCCTAGACCCCAATGAGGACGGCGACTTCTCGGATCGCGCCAATATCATCAACCTGTCCCTCGGCAGCGAATTTTCTCCGGCTGATGACCCTGACTCCGCTATGGTGGATGCCCTCGCGCAGCAAGGTATTCTCACCGTTACGGCGGCGGGTAACGCTAATGAGTTCAACGGCGTGGGTGATACCTACTCGGATTCGGGCAGCCCCGCCAACGCCGCATCCAGCATTTCGGTTGCCAATGCTAACGGCACCATGAGCGTGTCTGATCAGCTCAAAATTGTCAGCCCCGAAAACGGAATTCCCCTTGATTTTATTGACGGCGTTTTTCGGGACTTTAAGTTTATTGACGGTGACTATTCACTCAATTTCCCCCTCGATAAGGCACCTGCTGATAAGCGCACCGGCTATGTAACCCTCGCGCCCGAACGCAACCGTGACGGCTGTAAGCCCTTCACCCCTGAAGAAGCTGAAAAGATCAAGGGTAAATGGGTGATGCTCGACTGGGAAGTAGACTACACCTACAAGGTCAACTGTTCCTCCGCCGAACGTTTCGATCATGTTGCCCAGGCGGGTGGCACGGGCGTGCTGCTCGTCCTCAAGGACTATCCTGCCCAGCAAGGATTTGGCGGTAACGCCACGATCCCCGGGTTCCGCATTAACACCGCCTTCGCCGCAGACATAAAACCCTACGTGGAGGCCGGAACTTTCAAGGTTGAAGCGAATGAGGCTTATAAGAAGGCAACACATATTCCTACCAGGCTCGAATTCGGCCTCAATTCTATGAGTTCTCGCGGACAGCACGGCACCGAAGGATTCATCAAACCCGATGTTGCTGCACCGGGAGTCGATATTTTTTCGGCGTCAGTCGGCCAGGGCACCGAAGGGGTTTACAACACCGGAACCTCAATGGCGGCACCGCATGTCTCCGGCATTGCCGCGCAGGTTATGCAGGCGCATCCAGACTATACCCCGGCTATGGTGAAGGCTGCGATCATGAACAGCGCAGACACCGATCTCACCAACAATTCAGGGTCTAAATATGCTGTTGATCGTATGGGATCTGGCTTCGTGAACGCCAAGAAGGCGGTCAACGCGAAGGTTCTGGTCTACGATGAGGAAAATCCCGAGCGGGTTTCCCTATCATTCGGCGTTCTCGAATATCCCCTCGATGGTGAAGACCATACCGTAACCCGCAATATCGTCGTGCGGAATATGGATTCGGTAGCCCACACCTACGAGCTTTCGTACCAGTATGGTCCCGAAATCCCTGGATCACGTCCCGAGGTACCGCCCTTGGTGACCGTCGAACCGGGCGAGACCGTAAAAGTTCCTATCACCTTCTCGACCTACACCCCCGCCCTGGAAAAAACCATTGATCCCGCCCTGGAGAAAGAGCAAACTGCCATGGCCTATGTTAATGGGCAGTACCAGCCTATTATCTCGGGCAAACGTCAGTATATTGCGAGCGTCTCCGGCCGCATACTCCTTAAGGACGCGAACCAGGACGATTGGGAGGAGCTTATATGCCTGCCCGTTCATGCGGCGCCGAAGCCTATCTCTACGATGAAGGTTCAAGGCTCCGAGATTCAGTTTGAGAATGGTAAAGCCACCGAAACCACCGTCAAACTCGCCGGGCAGGATGTGAACCAGGGCGGCTACCGATCCATGATGGGAGCCTTCGAGCTGGGGGCTGCGAGCCCGCGCATCCCCACCGAGAATTTGGATCTTCCCTCAAGTCAGAGCATGGATCTGCAGTATGTAGGTGCCGCTTCGGACGCTCCGGCGCTCAAGGCAGCCGGGCAGAATCCGAACGACGGTAAGATCTACTTCGGTATTTCGACCTGGGGTATTTGGGATTCCATGCACCCGGGACGTCAGCTTCAAGTAACGCTCGATACCAACCGTGACGGTAAGCCCGACTACAACCTTGAGGTGGGGCCCGAAAAGGGTCTGGATTACCCACTCGTGAAGGTGTGGAAGGCGAATGGGGATACCTGGGAAATAACCAATCGGTACCCGCTTAATGGCGCTTGGGGCGATACCGACACGAACATCATGGATACAAACGTGATGGTGCTGGGTGTGCCGCTCAAGGATCTGGGTTTGACAGCTGACACGGCTTCAAGCATTGACTATGCGGTTTCGACGAACACGTGGAGCAATGCGAAGGCTGGCGGCGACTATGTTGATGCCACCGAGAAGATCTCTTTCAATCCGTTCGCGCCGAAGGTGTGGTTCGAGGGTGAGAGCGCGGGTGTTCCGGGGCTCTTTGCCGACCGTAACGGCGGCGAGGTGAAGGTGCACCGCGTTGAGGGCGAGAAGCCTTCGGCGCTCTTCCTGCACCTGCACAACGGTACCGGAGATTTGAGCGGTCAGAACGGAGCTGCCGGTGAACGCGCCCAGGTGGTTCCGCTGAGCGAGCAGCAGCAGAGCAGCCTGCCGAGTCCGTCAGAGCCTACGAAATCTCCAAAGGATAGCTCGCTACCGGGTCCCTCAGAGCCCACGGAATCTCCAAAGACAGATACGTCTTTGCCGAAATAGCGTGCAGAACCTGCCAACTATGCGTTAGCACGCTGACCTGGCTGTATACCGATTCCGGTATATAGTCCACACGGTATATAACCGATCACGAATATGCTCTCGATTCCTCCGGCAGTGAGGGAATCGAGAGCATATTCTTATATTCCGATACTGGTATAAAGGCTTGTCCGTGCCTATGCGTGAAGTTTTTAGGACAAAAACGTGTACTCTCTACCTGCGAGCAACAACAGACCGTGCCATGATGCTACCTAGACCGCGCGCCTGCCTCCTAAAGCCACAGGGGACTATCCAGACAAAGTACGTAAAATTTGGATACCGATCTGGAACCGTCTAGGCGATACTACCATAGTATAAAACTCCAGCCCAAAACTGTGTGCTCAAGATTAAGATAGCTATGGTACACCAGTTATTACAGGTATATAGTATACCCTGGAATCTATAACGAAAGATTATTCATCCGCGTCCTTCCGCATATCCATAACGACTTTCCCAAACTCCAGGGTCGACTATAAGGGATCGTCTATGCGGCTATTGGTGAGGTGTACTCCTCGTGGCTGCTTTTCTCTTCTTGGTAGTACAAATCCCGATACCGACCTTCCACCGAGATCAGTTCCTCATGGGAGCCGACTTGCATCACGCATCCGTGTTCCATGACCACGATCTGCTGGGCATTGCGAATTGTCGAAAGCCTGTGCGCTACCACGACCTTCGTGCACTGATATTGCGCGATGAGTTCCGTCACCTGCCGTTCGGTTGTGGTATCGAGCGCACTGGTCGCCTCGTCCAGCACTAAAATCCGTGGATACCGCAGCAGAGCCGTAGCAATCGCGATGCGTTGACGCTGACCGCCCGAGAAGTTCTCGCCCCCGTTGGCCATGATCGTGTCGAACCCCAGCGGCAGATCCTTCACAAAATCCAGGATGCCCATAGCGTAGATATTGGCTTCGATCTCCTCACGGCTACGCCCGTCGTCCAGACCCGCCGTGAGGTTATCGTACAGGCTGCCTGTCCTGGTTTGCAGCTGTTGCGGCACATACCCAATATGGGAACGCAGAGCATCCAGCGAGTAATCACGAATATCGATTCCGCCCACACGAATGGCACCCGAAACTGGGCTGTACAGCGAGCACAACAACATAGCAAGCGTGCTCTTACCAGACCCGGAGGAACCGACGATCGCGATGTCCTGCTCTTCTGGCACCGTTAGAGATACCTCCGAGAGGACCGGAGCCATACCACCCGGATACGTGAAACTGACATTGTCTAGTTCAATATCGCTATCAAACACATCCGTAACGGTTCCTTCGTCCTGTTCGGGTTCGTACCGCTGAATATCGGTAATTCGGGCAACGGCACGATCCACCGCCGCGATATTCATAATGCCAAACATCACCGAAGAGATTGAAGAAAACAACAGCGCGGAAATTCCCTCGGTCGCAATAGCCTGCCCCAGGGTCAACGTTCCGTTATTAACCAGCGGCAGCGAAGACAGCAATAGAATCAGCGGGCCACCCAGCTGCACCACTGACGCAGCAGAACCCAACACGCCCTGCTGTAACACCATACGGCGGCGCATCGACGCCAACGACCGCAGATACGTCTCACGCCACTTACCAAAGGTCGAAGTCGCCGAACCGGTCATCTTCATCGTCGCCACAGTGTTAATAGCATCCAGCTCAATCACCTGAGTTTCAGAGGCATGCGAATATTCCGCATCGAGCGCTTGAGAGGTGGGACGCGCCGTTACAACCCAGATCACGACCAGCACGGCCAGAACACCGCAGGTAATAAGCAAAACCACGCCGGACTGCTGGGCGATAAAGATAAGAATCACGATCATCGTGCCGATATTGATGACGAACTCGGTCAGGTTCGACGACAGGAAATCGCGCAGAATATTCACGCTCGCCAACCGGTAGAGAATATCGCCCGGTGAGCGGAGCGCAAAATACGTCAGTGGCAACTTGAGAAGTCTGGCAAAAAGATCCCCCAGAAGCTTATACCCGATAGACGAGACGATACTTGCCAACGTTGCGGCACGCGCAATCGATACCAGGTAATACCCTGCAATACCGGCAATGACACCGGCGGTGATGCCGACCACAACATTCTCTTCGCCCTTCAGCTGAGCGTCCACCACATGCTGAATCACCATCGGCACCGCGAAGGTCACGCTATAGGTGATTGCAAGTAACAGGATGAAGAGCGCATACTGACCGAACATCTGCTTCGTAAAGAACGTATGGAACTGCCAGTCTTTGAAAACGTTCCGGGATTTTTTCTCGAAATCATCCCGCGGAGTCGGCACCAGCACGCTGCCGGAGAAGGAACTCTCAGCCTCCTCAAGACTAATCGTTCGCAAACCCTGCCCAGGATCCATAATCTGCACCCGGTCATGACGCATCCGCACCAGCACCACATAATGCGAATTATTCCAGTGCAGAATCACCGGCTTGCCGATATCCCGAAGCTGCTCCAACGAGCTAGCCCGATAGGCGCCGACCTCCATACCTTCATCGGTGAGAAGGTTGCTCACCTGCAATAGGTTCAGCCCTTCACGACCGGGTTCCATAGCCAGGCGCAAGTCTGAGACCGTCTGATAGCGCCCATAATGCTGCAGGATGGAGGCGCTCACGCCCAGACCGCACTCGGTTTGGGCGGTCTGCAAAACAGCAGGAAAAGCCATGACTTGATGCCTTATGCTTCGGTGGAATCAGGAATAATCGGAGTATACAACCGGGTGCCACCGATACGACGAGTCAACCAGGACAGCACACCGGAGGTACCCACCATATACGATGGGGTCAAAGAGTAGCGCACGGACTTATCCTCTAGGGTTTCCTGCAGCAGAGAAGCGCTATACCCGTTCTTAAGAATATCCCGGATTTTTTCGGCATCCGGCAGATCGGGAACATGATTGACGACCCATTCGAGAATATCCAGCGTGCCTAGATCACCGTGGCAGTAGGTCAGGTTACGACCGGTCCCCTCATACAGGGCATGGTGTACAGCACGCTCAAGATCAGCACGGGTGGAAAGCCCAGGCATCCACACCTGTACCGCCGCCAAGGCTAGGGAAATACCGGCGGTACCATGGCACCAGACACCGCCTCGGCTGCCTTTCCTGGAGATCTGTGATTCCCAGCTTTCCCCATTATCGAATTCGCGCAGGCGATCCAGCAGAATCTTCACCGCGTGCTGGGCACGTTCTTCGGAAGGCATCTGTTGATTCCACCGGCTCAACGCGAAGATGGAGGCGCTAATACCGTGGGCGAACCCGCTATGAGACCACCACTCCTCCTCGAGTCGACCCGCGATGATGTCTTGGGCGTGCCGATCCAGCACACCCAGCAACGCTTCCCGGTCATCCGCGAGGTCGTATCCCAGCAGCAGAGCTGCTGCGCCTACCTGCCCGGTGAGATAATCCGGGCTTGGGTGCTCCGCCTGCGCCAGACGCCCAGCAACCCGGTTCCCCAACACGGTCGCGGCTTCCTTCAACCGAGGATCATCCAAACACTCGGCGGCACCAGCAAGCGCAAAAGCAATACCAGGCTCACCATAAAAGGCACTATCCTGCATGTCCTGGGGAATCATCAACGATGTATTGTCTGAAATATCTACTATTGGATTCAAAATACAATACGCGGTATCAGCATATTCCTTACTCCCCTGTCGAGCTTGGGCTGCTATTTGTGCCAGTACCAATGCGACACCCGTATAACCGCTGTAAAGATCTGAACTCAGCACGGCAGTATCCCATGCTCCAGTATGCTGCTGTTGAGTACCCGGAGTCGGTGCAACTAATGTGTAAGGAGCCTCCACAGAAGCACCTGGATGTACCTCTGCGACTAACCAATCAGCAACCCACCTGCTAAGATTCTGTTTATTTTGAATTTCCTTCTCGTCCTGCCGCAGCTTCGTAACCTTACAATCTAAAGTATCTGCTGGGTAAGGAGACACAAAAGCAGACCAAATTTGAACAAGCTGTTCCTCAAGATCACTCTCACCAAGTTCACCCAGATGTTGCAGAACCTCTTCACTAGTGCTCACCTTAGCTTCTAGACCTGTCTTGTGCTCTTCAGGAGAAACGATTTCTGTATGATCAGTACGTTGCTTAAAAAATGGGATATTGAGATCTAAAAGCGTTTCTGCCTCCTCGAAGACCAGATCCAAGGGCCGGTTTGGTCCAAAAGCAGCGACACGTAAAGCAATAGTAGTGAAAACGTCATCAGAGGCAAGTGCCTCTGGGCTTCCCAGCATCCTTAAAAGTTGCCCATAATACATCGTCGGCTGCAGGACGACCCGAAGTGTTATTCCCGTACATTCGGTACGGACGATGTCTAGAACAGCCTGACGGTTCTCACAAATCCACCGGTACATCTGAGCAAACCCTTGAGCAAATAAAGAAGCACGCGTTGCCTGTAGGGCGCGTTTCTGCTCCAACTCATCAGAATCCGATTTATCCGTTGTACCTGTATCTTCAGTAGCAGATTCGCGTACGATTCGTACCACTGCATCATCGCGGAATGGACGCTCAACGCTCATCCCAGCAAACGGATTAACACCCTGTTCGCCCTGGATAAACCCTATATCCACATACCCCTGCGAAGGATCACTACGCATCAAACGAGTAGGTAGTAATGCGCTAGAGGAGATCCCACGAATTTTACGCAAAAAAGCGCTACCGACAGGGATTTCTGGTTCTCCTTCAACAGCGATATAAACTGGATGAAGCATAGTTTCGAGATCGACAGGTACAGGCCCCTCCGCTAGAGGGATAAGATTCTCTTCATGCATATCTTTGCTCTGAAGCGCATATAATAAAGCCGCAAGTCGACCTGAGGACTCTAGGAAGTCTTCTGCCGAAAAATCGATCTCTTCCCGCTCAATAAATTCCATGAACCCATACCCATCACCGACAGCTACCCGAGCAGCACGCATGACAGGAGCACTACACTCAGCAAGCTGACGAACGATGTTACAGTATGCCTGTTCCCCTTCGACACTACGCGGCTTATACACCACAGTTCCTTGAGAGAACACAAGCACACAACCGGTGCGCCCACCGTTGTGATGATCACCAGCTAGCGCAAGAGATTCCAGCCTTAAAGGGGCAGCGTCTTTGACGCGGAGAAGTTTTCGTATATCACTCTCATGAGTTTGTACGCGCTCGAAAGTCTCTAACACAGCCGTGTAGAACTGATCCACAATAGTTGTGTGAACATACTGTAAAAGCGGATAACTGATGTAAAAATCATCCCTGAAATCCTTATACCAGCGACGGCAGTAGTCCTTGTATCGCTCTTCTGGGGTTTCCCCAGATAAAAATCCTTGAGCAGAGATCTTTTTGATGTGAGCCACTAGTGGGCGTAGATAGAAATTGAGTAGTCGCTTCGTGAGCTCACCCATGAGCTGTTCAGTGAGACCATCGAAATATTCTGCGTTAATGTAGGCAAATTTTTGAACGATCTGACGCATATGCTCTTCCTCATGCACCATCAGGTTCATGAAGAGCGCGTGGAACATGAAAGGTTCGGAGGCCGACCCCAGCGGCATAGACGCTGGAGCCGACAACCGCACGATAGATTCGGAGCCTGAATGGGCGCCGAATTTTCCTAAAGAAATGGCATTCGAAACGTCCGACACCAACTGCTGGAATTGTTCGTCATCCAGCTCAGGAATAAGTTCCCTGATTAACACTCATTTCTCCTTATCTACCGAAAATTACCTATATACACAGTTGTTATTACCGCATTTAATAAGGATGTAAACTTCTATAGCCAGAGGCTTTATCCTTACTTTTTCAATTTGTGTGTTACTCCAAGATCAGGAGTAAGAGACATCCTCACCCACTCAAGAGGAGGTATATTACCACCACCCGCATAGATGAGTTCCTGCTCAGAAATTTCTTCAAGAACGGTAATATCTTTCGACATGAGCTTTTCCTTTCTTAGATTCCTTAAAGATTCTCAGCAAACTTTAGACAGAACTAAAATATACCAAAAGGATAATATGCAAAAAGTTAACAAAATAAATATTATTTAGATTTCCTAGGGTTCCAGATAAAAATTTTCTAGGGTATTACAGCTATGGCATATTCCAGTTGGAATTCCTACGGCAAAACAGCACACACTTCGTCGGGAAGCATTATACTCGCAAGCTTCCTGTCATCAACCTCAATGGTGAAAAGTTTCATGCCAGCAAAAACCTGACTGAGATCCTGTTCAGCAATTTCTTCCAGAAGAGTAATATCCTTCGACATAAACTATTCCTCTCCCCTTGAACTATAAATTCAAGGACTTTCTACATCTTTCCAGCTTAGCCATACACCATAAGGCCAAGTTCTAAACTCCAGATAAAATCTGGACCATATCTGCCCCTATAGATATATTCCTATCTAAAAGGACAGAAAGTCTATAAAATCTTGTCCACGTTCAATTTTGCTAAAAGCAAGAGCTACTCCACTCATACCCAGCATCATACCAAGACTTGAAGTTGCATGACGGACTCCCCCACGTATATCTAGCTCACCAGAGACTAGACGTTTACGCAAGCGCGTAACTTCATCCCTAATTTTATTAGCAACTTGCAACTCTGGAATATAACGATCAATTCGATACCACGCCGAAAGGGCTCCTGCTACTCCATGACAAAGAGACATATCGACAGGACCATTAAGCGAGGCTATATCACTCAGACATTCTTCGAAAAGTCCATTCAGTAACTCACGATCTCGCACTTCCACCCCACCCGTAGCCTGTAAAACACAAGCGTAAGCTTCGGCGATTCCAGGTACCCCAGTGCACCAAGCTTGCCTGATTTTTGGGAGGTCTCGACGGATATCACCCAGCTCATCCATGGCTCGTTGTCGTACTTGAGTGCGCAACTCTTGGGCATTTTTTGTGCTTAAAGTACCGCCTCCAATCGCTAAACCAAGCATAAGCCCCAGAGGTCCGTGGGCAACACCAGTAACATCACGAAGTTGTCCTTCCATGAGCGCTGAAGTTACAACAGTATACATACGGTCTCGAAGCATATAAGCTTCTTTGTTTAGGTTCAGAAATGGCTCCATAGAGTCCAGTGCCGCTAAAGCACCAGCTAGCCCTGTCACATAGTCTACTTTTATGTCAGTACCATCAAAGTCATCCAAGATCTGCGTTGCATGAGCCACTAAATCGCTCAATAGATCATCAGCAGCATCTTTCCCTAAGTATTTACGAACTATAGGGATAAGCCGTATACGAGAGAATCCACCTGCAAATCCAGAAATAGGCTCTTGAGGAGTATGAAGTAACGGGATAAGAAGATTTTTTAATAAGGGTTTGAGGAGATCTAAGCAGTCTTTATCTCCGTCTAATTGCTTTAGATATCCGAGAAGCCACAGAACTCCTTGTCCTTCGTAGTAAGTACTGTTTAGCAATACAATCTGTACCCTATTATCATTTCCTACAGACTGCATAAACATGGTAGCTACCTTGTTTTGAGTATCCAACAGAATAAGTTTTTGTGCCTGTTCTGCAAGGCTTCGAAGCATTCCTACCCAACTATTATCAACTTTGAGATCAAAAAACGGGGGTATTTCTCCATGGTCACGTGTGGCCCACACGCTAGAATCTATACCGGCAAATGCACCATAATGAAGGTAACGGATGGTATCGAGTGGCATAAAATCAATATTTTTAAGAAACTCAAGAGGGGCAACGTGGAAATCTTCCAACGAATCATTCTCGCCCTGAGATACCTCGTTAGGGACAACCGACATAAAATCTGCCAGTATATCAGCCGTAAAATACGGATATTCTCCGTCCATCAGAGATTCACACTCAAGGTCTAGGGCTTGCTTTCCAATCCGTTTAGGAACTTTGGGGGGAAATTTCAGTAAACCAAAAAGCTTTTTACGATTCTCCCAAGACTTCAAATAGTTTGGGTGATAGGAAGTATTCAAAAAAGACGCATAAGTTGAAGTAGGCCTAATCACGCAACGATTCTTGATACCACTTAAATTGCTAAGTAGATCAACAAGATCGTCACGATACAGAAAGATTGCTAAAATTACTTGCTTATAACCTTCATGAAATTTGTCGACATATGATCGTGGGTGACATTCTTCTAATTCTAAATAAGACTCAAAAGGAGCAGGCTTAGAAATTATTGAATTCTCTAACACCATTTCAACTCCTCCTGCTTCAGGAGCGCTAATTCGAGAACTCTTCAGTGTTTGCGATTCTTGAGGAAGACCATCTGTAACAGGAGATAAGTCTATATCAAACCTTTCATTACGAGCGAGAGGAGGAAGAATAAGGGTATCAACTCCCGCAAGCACCAAGGTTTGACTAATTATGCCTGTAATGCCAGTCATGCCTGCTATTTTACGAGCTTGCCTAAATTCACCAAATGCAGTTTCAAGGTCAAGTGGAATGGCTTTATTTCGGACAACTGTTAAATTTTCATAATGAAAATCGAGCCCTCCAAAAGTGGCAAAGAATGCATTAAGCCCACCAAGCGATTTATAATACATAGCTAATTCATTTTTACTAGTTACAGGTATGCGAGATACGAACTCTTGCCATCCATAATTCCCACAATCCAGTACTTTCGGAATGATTATGGTCATATCCCTGGATAAGCCTTTGTTAATAATAGAGGCAGCCTGTATTGCCATATAATCAATAAATACAGAACGGGGTTTATACACAAGCTTCCCCTTATCAGTTTCAAGAAAACATACACGCTTACCTCCCCTGTGGGAATCTCCAGCAGAAATAATTATCTCACGTAAACGGTTACCAGCTGGAAAATCCAACTCCTTTAGCTTATCTAGATCTTTTATAAAACAAAACAAGACCTCTTTTACTAGGGCAACAATATGCTTCTTCTTTACCTCCAGCAATCGTACAACCTCTGGAAAACGCTCCTGCAGTACACGCCTAGCTTCATCCGTTGAGGCCCAATTATAGTACTGAATATCATTATTATTAAAATTCTCTTCTTTAAGAAGTAGCTGCACCCTGGTGGTTATAAACAACGCATCTTTACTATATTCATTAACAATGGTACGTATTATATTTTCTGTATCAGGAAAATCAATGTCATTTTTTGCAGAGTGTAGAATTTCTAAAATACCTCGTTCGACGTCATCTATATACGGTTGAAAAATAATACACATATCGTTATTTAATAAATTCTTCATAATAGAATTCTCCAAAACTCATTCCGTCTATTAGCTGTGTTTACGCTACTTGAGGTGTGTACTTAATACGACTCTGCGCCTTTCAGGATTGGCAAAAAGTAACTATTTTTGCCAATCCTAAAAGACTTCAAAATATCAAATTAATGGCTTAAGGCCTTAGCATTCTTTGGTGCAAGCGGAGGTTGGACAAATTCCAGCACTCAAAGTTATTGCAATGACGCCAACAATAACAGGGGTGGCACCCCCAGCAGCTTCCTCATGAACGACAGCATCAAGTTCCACAAGATGCTCAAGCTCTTGCTCAGTCAAAACGGACATTGAATTCATAGTCCCCTCCTTAGTGAGATTGTAATATTCAATACTAATTCCAATCGATAATATACTATATTATTTAGTATATCGTTACTATCTCCTGCATTAAATATCATAGATCTCTATAAATATATAATGCGCACGCTCGAAAGTAACGACGATCAAAATAGAACGAATAATATTTACTACTATCAGGTGTCGATAATACCGCCATATCAAAACAATTTAGAAGCACTTAATCAAATGTTCTTTATGTGATATATCAACAACCTATCACAAACGCTAACATTAAATCTATAGGAATTTCAAGGCTCTTGACGGGTGCAATACAGCTCGCATAAACTTTACTTGCAAAATATTTAATTAAAATTTATAGAAGTTTGTTTACTGACTATAGGGATAATAGTATATATAACTAGCCTAGTCCCTACATTGTTAGGAAGAAGCTGCATCACAGATTTATTAGTAATCATTATTATGG
>ERZ773272.97-NODE-97-length-33740-cov-80.637999_pt1 | contig 33740 bp, 37 predicted proteins | sample MGYA00511891_ERZ773272 | MGnify/ENA primary metagenome ERZ773272 (study PRJEB29015, sample SAMEA2738150) | human oral metagenome | biome: human oral; feature: human-associated habitat; material: saliva | place: China | collected 2198 ...
GAGCTGAATGTGTGCCACTACTTCACGCCAGCTTCACGCTTGAAGGTGCTGACCAAATCATCCACCGAGGAGGAGGAGTCCAGGCCCTCAACGACCTTGTCGTTTACGGCGAAGGTGGGGGTGCCCTTCACACCAATCTTCACGGCGTGATCGTAGTCGCGCTGAATGGGCTTGACAGTGTCGGAGGCGAGCAGGACCTTGTCGAATTCTTCGACGTTCAGGCCCAGTTCCTTGGCGTAGTCGTTGAAGAGGGTGCGCAGCTTGTCGCGTTCCTTGATGTTCTTCCAGTCGTTCTGGGTGGCGAAGAGCTTGTTCGCCATTTCGAGGTGCTTGCCCTGCGCCTCGGCGGCTTCCACGGCAAGTGCGGCGGGTACGGCGTTGGCGTGCATGTTCAGCGGCATGTTGCGTACGGTCACGTTCATGATGCCGTCGAGCTTCTTGGCAGCTTCTTCGAACTTGGGTTCTGCCTTGGCGCAGTAGGGGCACTGGTAGTCGGTGTACAGGGTTGCGGTGCCTGCGCCGGGTACTTCGCGGTTGAGGCGGTAGCCGACGTAGCCGTCATCAGCGGTTGCCGAGGCAGTAGCCGAAGCCGAGGGGTCAGCAGATGCCGAAGCGCTCGCAGTGGCGCTTGCGGAGGCGCTCGCCGAACCGCTTGCAGATGCGGAGGGCTGGGAGGAGCTGGAACCGCATGCGCTCAGTCCCAGGGCGGCGGCGGGCACTACGCCCAGCAGCAGGGCGCGGCGGTTGAGGGGTGAAGTCATGGGGGTTCCTCTCTTTACGGGTGGCGGGCTGGCCTGTGATTAATCAGTCTGTGATTACTCAATCTGTGGTTGATACATCCGTGGTTGATGTGCACTGTGATGCACTGCGAGGTGCTGTCAGCCGCCGTGGTTACAGGGTTTATTGTATGCCCCTGCTCTGAACATTCCCTATCTTCGGGCGGGTTTGCGGGGTGAATGCAGTGCACGCCATAGGATCCCTGCCGCCTGCTCGCCCCTGCGGTCGCGGTGTTGAAAGTAATTAGCCTCTCCCCCGCCTTTTTGGTACTATTGCGGGGTATGCACTGTTCGCCGGTTGCTTTCGGGCAGTTGGGAACGGCAGCGTATGTGCCTCTATAGCTCAGGGGTAGAGCATTTCCCTCGTAAAGAAAAGGTCGTGGGTTCGAATCCCACTGGGGGCTCCACATCCGCCGTAACGCGTGCCGGTTTCCGGTGTGTTGCGGCGGTTTTTAGCATCTGAGAGATGCCACGTATCTCGCAGGATGTCACCGTCGATTTTTAGGAGATTCTCATGTCTTCTCGTTCTTCACATACTCAGCGCCTGCAGAACCGTTCGCAGGCTGGTCGCCCCTCCGCGGGCTCTGCACGCCCGATGAGCCCGACGATGCGTTTTGCTCTGGTGTACGTGTTGGCGCTGGTGGTTTCTTTGGCGGTGTGGTTCTTCTACCGTTCCGTGTATGAGGATGACACCTCGTTCTTGGTGCCGATTGTAATTTCTTTGGTGACTTCGTACGTGTGCGCTCATGCGTTGACGGGCGGCAAGTCACCCCGCAACTAGACCGCCGACCGGCAGTCCACCAGGCTGTAGCCTCATGAGGTTTTAGGCAGACAAAAGCCGCGCATCCGGTTCCCCGTTCAGGGTTCGGATGCGCGGCTTTTTACGCGTGTACTTTACGTCAGCACCTTACTTGGAGGCACGCTGGAAGTCGCTGTCGGTCTTGCCCCACAGGCCGTAAACCTTGGCGAGTTCCTTGACCTTCTTTGCACGCAGGTAACGCGGCAGGTAGGAGCCGTCGCGGGGGCCGTCAAGGGGCACGTCGAGCATCTGGTGTGCTTCTTCGATTTCGATCTCGCTGGGGGAGAATGCCGCGTTGATGGTCTCCGTCTGGCGGATGTCCAGGGTAATCTTACCGGTCATGCCGTGGTCGTTCGCGTAGCCGCACGCCTTGGAGAGGTCAGCACCGTACGCACCGAGGGTCGGGCCGTCGATGGGGCCGGGCAGACCGCCCAGGGTGGAGGCAATGACCAGCTGCGAACGCACGTAGGCGAGCGCCATGGGGGTTGCGGAGGAGCCGGTGTCGCGGCGGTAGTCGCCTGCGCCGAATGCGAGACGGAAAGTGCCGATTGCGCGGGCAATTTCGACGGAGTGGTGCACGCCGAGTGCGGACTCAATCAGCGCGATGATGGGGGTTCCGGGGGGCAGCTCGGCTGCGGTGCGGTCAATGTCGGTGGCGTGCTCTGCGGTGGCGAGCATGACGCCTCGCAGGCCCTTCACGTTCTTGAGGGCCTTGACGTCCTTCCACCAGTGTTCGGTGGTGATGGCGTTGATTCGCACCCATGCGACCACGCCGGAGTTGAGCATACGGACGACCTGTTCGCGGGCGGCGTCCTTCTCTTCGGCGGGGCAGCCGTCTTCGAGGTCGATGATGATGGAGTCAGCCTCGGATTCGAAGGCCTCTTCAAAAACTTCTTCGGAGGAGTTGGCGCGCACGAGGAGCCAAGAGCGTGAGAGGCTGGGGCGCAGCTGACGCGCACGCTCATTGCGGTGGAATTCAAACATGGTGTGTGACTTCTTCCGTGAATTGTATATGCATTGGGTTGTGCCGTAGAGGGGCAGGAAAAAGCCTGCGGTTCTTCCGCGCGTACCATCGCATTGTGTCGTCACCTCCATTGTGACGGAACCGCATAAGAAGCGTCCTACACCTCCTCTTTAAGCGTATCGCCTGTTGAAGTGCACATCAAACTAACTCGCCTGTTGACCGCAATTTAGGCCCGGCGCCATACCTCAACCGGCGCTATGCCTCAACCAGTTGGGTGCGGCCCACGGGGATTCCATCGTCGAAGGTCAGCTCGCCGGCGGCTTCCTTCTGGGCGCGCTGAATCAGACGTTCGGCATCCTCAATGTGCTGGATGACGGTTTCCACGCGGCGGTGCACGCTCACCTGGCGGTCGCATCCGGTGGCGCATTCGCCGAAGCAGCGTGCCATGGCGAGCGCTTCGGCGCAGAGTGCCACGGCGTTACCCGCCTTGGAGAGGGCGCGGTTCAGGTCGGAGTAGGTGCCGAACGGGGAGGCGGGAATATCGCCGTCGCTGGGGGCGAGGCGGTGCGCCTCCATGACGACCGCACGCACGCGCGGGATGAGGTCGGCGAGCGCGTTGGCGTCCGGCACGATGAGCTCGATCATGGAAGCGGACGAATCGGTTGCCGCCAGGCGTTCGAGGACCTGGTGGAAGCGGTCAATACCGCGAATGAACCGGTCGTGGGATCGGCGCCAGATGCCTTTGCCGAGTTCGGCGTCGTCGCGGCGTGATTGCAGATAGCTTTTAAGTCCCATGTGTCCTCCTCTGCGTGGTGTGTGTGCCGTGTTGGTTGGTCGGTGGAGGCTGCCGGCGTTGGGCTCTGTGGCGACCCGCAAACCTCCCTATACTTAGGTTACCCTAAATCTCTTTTAGTGACGAGATGTCAGCTGCCGGTTAATCATTTCGACCCGGATTTTCATCACGCCCCTCATTCAACGCTCCCCGCGGCGCCCACCTAAAGCGGTGCCGCGGGGAGCGCAGCGATCTCTAGACCATGCGCAGCACAACCTTGCCGCGATGCTGACCAGAGTCGAAGTACTCGTGGGCGGCAGCCGCCTCCTCCATATCGAAGATACGGTCCAGGCCCACGCCAATCCTGCCGGATTCAACGAGCGGCAGCACGTGTTCGCGTACACCGCGCAGAATCTCGGCCTTCTGCTGATCAGAACGGGTGCGCAGGCTCGTGGCGTGCACCGACAGGCGGCGGGTGAGCATGTAGCCCAGGTTCACTTCTGCTTTGGCGCCGCCCTGCAGGCCGATAATGCACAGATGCCCCCCGTCGGCGAGGGTGTGCAGGTTATCGTCCAGGTACTTTCCGCCCACAACGTCGAGGATGTAATCGGCGCCGCGTCCGCCGGTTTCAGTCAACAGAACTTCACGGAACGAATGTTCGGTATAAATAATGGGTTCAGCACCTAGTGAGCGCACATATTCTGCTTTTTCCTCGGTGCTGACGGTCGCAAACACACGAGTACCCGCGGCGAGCGCCAGCTGAATAGCGTGCACACCGATACCGCCGGTACCGCCGTGAATGAGCACCACCGCGGGTTCGCCGTCTTCCTTAAGATTTTCGGCGGGGTTCATGCTCATACCGCAGGTGAGCACCAGGTTCGAGTAGACGGTTGCCGCGACTTCGGGAATACCAGCGGCTTCAGCGAAACTCAGCTGTTCGGGTACGGGCAGCACGTGGTCGACCGGTACGGTCACGTAGTCGGCGTAGCCGCCTCCAGCGAGGAGCGCCATGACGGGGGTGCCACGGTTCTCCACGGAGGCGCCCTCACCAACCTCTTCAATGACGCCGGCTACTTCGAGGCCGTAAATGGGGCTCGCCCCGGCGGGCGGCGGGTAGAATCCGCGGCGCTGTAGCGCGTCGGCGCGGTTGATTCCGGCGGCGTGAACGCGGATGAGAACTTCGTGGGATCGGGGTACGGGGGCGGGGACTTCGCTGATTGTCAGAGCCTCAGGTCCACCGTGACTGTTCTCAATAATTGCTCTCATGAGTCCTCCTCATTGCCGGAAGCACCATCGTTGGTGCGCGATTTACAGAAAGCTTATCGCATGAGATAATCTCGTAGTACCCTGCGGCACGGTATTGCCATAAAATGCCGGTCTCTGGTGCGTATGGATGGTTGTCCGAGCGGCCGAAGGAGCTGGTCTTGAAAACCAGTAGGCGGTAACCCCGTCTCAAGGGTTCAAATCCCTTACCATCCGCGTTTTAGCTTCTGCTCCTCGTGTGGAGCGCAAAGAGCCCCGTTCCTCGCGCTGAGGAGCGGGGCTCTTCGCATATGCCGTTTCGAGTTACCGGGAAGGCGTCGTTAGTTCATGTGCGACATGGCGTTCAGAATCATCATGATGAGGGCGGCGATACCGATGAAGAAGCATAGCCCCAGACCGTTAAGAACCAGACCACCAATGGCACGCGTACCGCGCCGCCTTGCTACGACCCCCTGCCAGATACCCAGGATGTTTAGCAACGGCGCAACGAAAGCTAACTGCAGAGCACCATTTTCTCCACGGCCCTGGACAAGCAACCAGAACGCTAGAAAGAAAGACAGCGGGCTGAGGAAGCCGCAAAGCAGGGAGGAGTTTGCTGCCCTTTGACCGTCTTGTGCCCCTTGCACCTCGGGAGGTAGTTCGCTCGCAGGTTGCGTCCAATCGTCCGTGTCGTCAGCATCGGACGGCTGGCTGTCGTTCGCCTGGTAGAGCTTGGCGTATTCGGGGTTGTAATCGAAATCTTCATTGTTTTGGGGTAGCTGCGACATCGCATCCACGACCTTTCAATACCGGGTGTTACGTGGCTATCGAAGTGAGAGAGCGCTCAGGCTCGTCGATGGGCCTGCATCATTGAAGCCGTACAGAGCAAACCCAATCATTACGATGAAGCCGACAATGGCGATAACAATGACAATTCCTATCCCGCTGAGAAGCAGACCCACATTGGCGTCTTCACCGTGCTGTCTTGCCACTTGTGCTTGCCAGAGACCCAAGAGGCTCAGTAATGGCGCAGCAATGATTATTGGCATACCGATACCAAAGCCATGGGAAACCCACCAAAACGCTAGGGCGAGAGCAAGCATACCGAAGACACCGAAAATCAGGGAGAGATTTGCGGCTTTTTCGCCAGGGCCCATCTTCCACACGCTCGAAGAGAACTCACTCGCGGGTAGCGGCTGGTCGTCCGTACCAGACTGCATGCTACCGCTCCCCTGGTGGGGCTTAGCGTATTCGGGGTTGTTATCGAAATCTTCGTTGTTTTGGGGTAGCTGCGACATCGCATCCACAACCTTTCACATTCAACGTTGGAGAAGTATTACCTCTAGCCTCTCCCCTAATCCACTAGAGCTAGAGGACAGGCAGGCTTCTCGATAGACCGGCATCAGTAGTCTTTAAGGCCAGAAAAGAGAATCGTGAGGAATACGACGAGGGCGCCTAGGAGCAGAAAAATGATCATGCCCACTACGTTGAGTATCATGCCCAGGATGGCATGCATACCGTGCCGTCTCGCCACTCGCGCTTGCCAGATTCCTAGGGAACTCAGTATCAGTGCGAAGGGGATGAAGTACAGCGACGAACGGACACCGGGGATGCACGCAAAGCTGAGGGCACCGAAGAGTAGGGAGAGGTTCGCGGCGAACCGTCCAGTTTCCTGGCTCAAGACGTCCTCTGAGAACTCACTCGCGGGTGGTAACTGTCCACCCGAAGCTACAGTACCGGGGTGCCCGTTACTGTTCTCCTGGTAGGGTTCGCTGTATTCGGGGCTGTTATCGAGAGTTTCATTGTTTTGGGGTAGCTGCGACATCGCATCCACAACCTTTCAGAATCTACACGCGTTAGTTGAATACATCAGCCTAGTGCTTCGCAAAAACCTATTTGGCGTTGAACCACGCCCACACAATCAGTACGTACCCAAGGGCAAGTATGGCGATAGCTATCCAGCTCAGGATTCGACCCGTAAGAGAAACTACGCCGTAACTATCCGCTTCCTTAGCTTTATGTAGACCAAGGAAACTCAAGATGATGGTGGGGATACCGAAAAACCACGAACCCAACACCAAGATGTTGATGAGGCTGAGCACACCGAAAGTGAGCGAAAGTTGGGAAGCCCGCTCCCCTAGATTAGTCGCTGTTTTCCCACCGCTCTGCATCATAGGGGGCTCTTCAATATCAGCACCCTGTTTGTGGCGATGAGGTTTCGAGCGCAGACCAGCTACTGGGTCGGAATACGGGCCAAGGATTGGATCCTGCATCGTTGCATCATAACCTTTCAATACCGGGTGTTAAGCCCACCCTAGACCTTCCCCCGCCGGGGGAACAAGCATGTCGAGCCCAATCCACGAAACATACGGCATATACACAGCAAAGGCCCCGCTCCTCGCATTGAGGAACAGGGCTCTTTGCATACGCCGTTTTGAGTTGCCGGGAGCGTCGTTATATGCCGCCGGTCAGGACAATCAAGAACAATGCGCCGAGGACGGCGAAGGGAAGGGCAAAAATTACACCCGCCCAGCTGAGAATACGACCCGCTATGGCAGGCACACCGTGCCGCTTCGCTACCCACCCCTGCCAGACACCCAGGACGTTCAGCAACGGCGCAACGACAACTACCCGCAAACCACTGCTGTCATAATCATGGATAAACCACCAACACCCTAGACAAAAAACAGGAGACCAAGGAGTCCGAAAAGTAGGGAGACGTTCGCTGCCCTTTTACCGTCTTGTGCCCTTCGCACGCCGGAAGATTGTTCGCTCGCGCGTTGTTGCCGGTCGCCCATGTCGTCAGCGTCAGACGGCTGGCTGTCGTTCGTCTGGTAGAGCTTGGCATATTCGGGATTGTAATCAAAAACTTCATTATTTTGGGGCATCATAACCTTTCACATTCCACACACTAGTTAATCACCTCGGCTTGGGCTTTCACCGATGCACCTATCGGCTGGTGTTAAACCACACCCACAGTGTCCAGGCGTTCACGAGCACAAAGCTGACAATGGCCACCCAACTCAGCACGCGACCCGCGGCAGGAATCGCACCGTAGCGATCTGCTTCTTTAGCTTTCCATAGACCAAGAGCACCCAGAACAACGGAAGGGATACCAAAAAGCCACCAGCCCCATACCGCAACGCTGACAAGACTGAGCACGCCAAAGGCGAGTGAGAGTTGGGAGGCTCGTTCCCCCAGACCCCATTCAGAAGGCTCTCTTCTCTTGTTCGGGAGCGGTGTCAGCGGGGGCCGACTATCAGGGTCGTAGCGGTCATTCGGGTTGTAGTCGTCATAGTGTTCGCTCGTGTTTTTATTCTGTTTTAGCCCCTCGTAGCCGAAATTCCGGTCGAAGGGGTTGGGCTCTTGCGGGTAGTAGGACGACATTGTATCCACAATCTTTCAATACCGGGTGTTAAGCCCACCCTAGACCTTCCCCAGCACGGGAACAAGCATGTCAGGACCATTTCCACAAAACATACGGCATATACACAGCAAAGGCCCCGCTCCTCACATCGAGGAACGGAGCCTTTGCGCACCCTCCAGTGAGGGCGGAAACTTTTAGAAGAATGCCAGCATCTGCGCGGCATCCACCAGTCTAGAATTAGCTGCAGAATCAGAAAGGGCCAACATAATCGCCAGCAGAAGACTTCCACCGAAAAGCACCAGGAACATGCCACCAATGACTACGCTAATCCAGCTCATGATGCGACCCGCCGAAGCAGCGGCACCGAAGCGCTCCGCCTCATTCGCCTTGAAAATACCGACAACGCCCAGAACCAGGGAAGGCAGACCAAACAGCCACCAGCTGAGAGTCACAATACACGCCAGACCGATAATACCAAGCACCGTGGAAGTCTGAGCAGCCTTCTCACCGGCAAGCTGCTCGGGAGTCTTCTGAACAATACCAATAGGAACCATCATGGGCTGACCGTACTGATACTGCTGCTGGTACTGCTGGCCATACGGGTCGTACTGATTCTGACCATACGAGTCTTGACCGTACGAATTCTGACCGTACTGGTCATAGGAATACTGATCATAGGAGCTCTGCCCGTACTGGCCGTAAGAACCCTGACCATACTGACCGTACTGAGCGTTCTGCCCATACTGACTATTCTGGTTGTACTGCTCGTTCAGACGGTTGTAGTCCGGGTTGTAGTCGTAGGGGTCTGAACCCCGAGGAGTCTGAGACACGGCATCTCACTTTCGTACGGCTGGTGTGTGTTAAACCTAATTCACCCTAACCCATGAATGGAACGGGTACAACTAAGGCCGTTATGCAACCCCGCACAACAGACTTTGATGCGCTGGATACGTGCCTTATCAGGTACGCAAAAACCCCGCTCCTCACATCGAGGAACGGGGCGTCCGCTATACCCTGCGAAAGAGCTCTTAGAAGAGTGCCAGGGTGCTGACCAGTTCAGCGAAGTGGTTAGAAGAGGAAGAAGCAGCGCCTGCCATGCCGATAAGACCCAGCAGCAGGATACCGCCGAATACAACCAAGAACAGGCCACCAAAAGCTGCGTTAATCCAGCCCATGATGCGACCGCCTGAAGCTGCAGTGCCAAAACGCTCAGCCTCATTAGCCTTCATAATGCCGATAACACCCATGATCAGCGAGGGCAGACCGAACAGCCACCAGCTAACAAAGAAGTTGCAGATCAGGCCAATAATACCGAGCACCATGGAGGTCTGGCCGGCCTTCTCACCGGCAAGCTGCTCGGGGGTCTTCTGAACAATGCCGACGGGCACCATCATGGGCTGACCGTACTGAGCAGGCTGCTGGTACTGCTGCTGGCCGTTCTGAGCGTTCTGTTCGTTCAGGTTGCCGTATTCCGGGTTATAGTCGTAGGAGTTAGAGTCCTGCGGGTTCTGAGACATATGGTCCCTCTTTCGTGTGAATGGTGTGTATTAAACATTACAAACATTACCCACCCTAACCCATCACTGAGGTGGACACAAACGAATTCGTCATTCGGGTACTTACGATGCATCTTGACGCAGAGGAAAGCCGCTGAACGGGCATGCAAAAGCCCGCGTGCGCACGGGGCGCTCGCGGGCTTTCTCAAATCATGAGGCTACTGCAGGTAGCTTCAATCCTAGTACTTTACAAAAATCTTCACCACAATCAGCAAAATAATACCGGCAGCGCCCAAAACAGTACCGGCAATAGCCATACCGCGGTTCTGCAGCTCGGGGTTATTCATAGCCAGACGGCCGGTCGCAATAGCTACAGCACCAAGGATGAAACCGAAGACGAACAGGCTCACAATACCGCTCACCAGAGAGACAATCGACAGGGTCTTTGCCTTCTTCGCCTGAGCCTGCTGCTCAGGGGTCTGAACGGGCACACCGTAAGGAGCCTGCTGATTGAACTGGGGTGCCTGCTGGCTAAACTGGGGGTCCTGGTTGAACTGGGGCTGGGGGTTGTTGGGGTTTTCAGACATGATCTCTCATTTCGTTGAGTAAATAAGACAACTCTGGCAACGTTGCATGAAAAAATCACACGCCAGAGACGCCCTCTATTTATCGGTCGGACAGTAGCAGTCTATCGAAAATGTATATGAGCCTCAAAGCGCACAATCCATAATCCGCCCTATAGAGCAACACACACTTAGAGATATCCTCCAAAGCATGGGCCGAATTGACCAAGCGCAAAACAGCCTTTATTCTTATAGGGATGCGCTCACGAGCGCACCGTGGAGACGTGCCAGAGCGGCCGAATGGACTTCACTGCTAATGAAGGGTCGGGGTTAAACTCGACCGGGGGTTCAAATCCCCCCGTCTCCGCCACAAAAAGCCCCGTACCAGCTGGTACGGGGCTTTTACTTTACCCTTTCAGGTACGAAACCTAGAAGCTCTTGAAGTCCACGAGGCGCGCATCCGCACCATCAAGTAGAGCCCACTCCCCCGGCACCTCAAACACCGCAATAGAAGAGGGCGGGAAGCCGTAATACACATCCATCGACGCGTTCGGGTCAGAATCAGGGCTCATCAAACGCTGCGCAGCATCCTGCACACCGGGCAGATGCGACACCACCATCAGAGAATGAACATTCTCCGAAACGCTGTTAATGCGCGCAATAATGCGGGACGCAGACACCTCATACAGCCCCTCATCCAGATGAGCAGTAGGCGCCTTCGCACCCAAACCATCCGAAACCCAAGTCGTCGTCTGGCGAGTGCGCAATGCCGATGACGACATAATCTGCTCCGGAATATAACCGCGAGAAGCCAACCAGGCACCAGCGGCGGCAGCCTGCTCATGACCGCGCTTCGTCAGCGGACGATCAAAATCATTCAGACCCCAATCAGCCTCCGCATGGCGCATAATAATCAGACGCTTAACCCCGCTGCGGTGCGAGCCAGATGCAGTGTTGGAAGAATTTTCAGCCATACCCCCATTCTATCTAGAGGGCGCCGGAACGTCCCGCACGCCGCCACCACACGCACACTAACACCCATAAGGCGGGCACAAGTAAACCCCGGCGCACCGGCATCACGCCAGCACACCGGGGTGCACTCTGCAGAAACTAAATTCTGTACACGCTAGATCGAGTATTCCGGAGCGGCCCAGACAACAACCTCGGGGTGCTCAAAGAAGCGGTAACCCTGACCGCGCACCGTACGCACGGTACCCGACAGGCGGCCCAGCTTCGAACGCAGACGACGAATATGCACGTCAATCGTACGCTCATGCGGATGCTCGTCACCCGAGCTCCACAGCGCCTTCAGCAGCTCCTCACGACCCACAGTGCGAGAAGAATTCTCCACCAGGTGTGCCAGCAGCTCAAATTCCTTGAAGGTCAGCATGAGCGGCTCACCATCCAGGAACACCTCGCGGCGCGCCAAGTCAATCAGCACACCCGAGGAGTGGCTATTCGTGGTCTCAGCCTCGCGAGTAACGTTCGCCTCCGGGTGCATGTACATTGCGGTCGGATCGCCCAACGCGTTACGCACCACCTCAAGGTCGCTACCCTCAGCGTTCACCGGAGCCAACGCCACAGCGGCATACGACTCCGACTCGGGAGCCAGATGGTGTGCATAAGTACGCAAATCCTGAACGATACGCACCAGGGAGGTGCCGTTCGCCGCAGCAAGCTCCTCATTCAAACCCACATAGAGCACGAAGCCGCGTGCCTCATTTTCCTGAGCCTGCTTATGGGCAGAGTCACCGGCTGAGAAAGTCATCGGACGCAACGTTGCAGCCGGCGCAGCGGGACGCTGAGGCTGCACGACCTGACGCTTAGCAGCGCGGCCGCGTTGGGAGATGTGTACATATCCAGGTACAGCGCCTGACATGGTTCAACCTTCTCTCAAAGTCTGTGTACGGGATCCCAGTCGTACGTGGTGTGGAGTGCGCCGGAAGTGACGCCGAGTCAAACAGTCCCCAATACCTGTTCGAGTCTCAATCCTCTTACTTAATATTTCTCCTATTTGACGGATAAATCAAGCGGATTCGACATAGTGGATTCTCCTTTATCGCCGAGAGGAGTACAATACCCTTCCCCCATTTTGGGAGGTTTCATACGGAACCTGAGGCTTTCAGCTTTTTCATCACATAAATATTCACGGTTTCTGTTATGTATGGGTTGTAACCTGCATTTTCATGTGAAGCTGTGAATATGCTTGAAGTTTTAATACACCCCCCAAGCACTCTATTGTGTTCCTTGTCACATAATAGGTAGTGTGTTTCAAAAACCCGTGCCGACACCCAGCAGCACCATCGCCACCCAAGCCCCGGACGCGTTAGACACACACCGATACACACCGCCACACTGCAACACGCAACCGGCAGAACACCCGCAAGACACAGCAAAGCGCCTCCACACATACATATGCAGAGGCGCCCCATTCACATCACGTGAATAACTCTGAAAGACTACTCAGCCAAACCGTACAGGCGGTCACCAGCATCGCCCAGACCCGGAATAATGTACGCCTTCTCATTCAGACGCTCATCACGAGCAGCCAGGAACAGGTCGACATTCTCCATACCCTCAATACCCTTCTCCAGGGCAGCAATGCCCTCAGGAGCAGCAATCAGGCACACACAAGTCACAGACTCAGCGCCACGCTCACGCAGGAACTTAATAGCCTCAATCAGAGTGCCACCCGTAGCCAGCATCGGATCCAGCAGGTACACCTGACGACCAGTCAGGTCCTCCGGCAGACGCTCAGCATAAGTCACAATATCCAGGGTCTCCTCATTACGAGCCATACCCAGGAAGCCCACCTCAGCGGTCGGAACCATGCGAGTCATACCCTCCAGCATGCCCAAACCAGCACGCAGAATCGGAACAACCAGCGGCTTAGGATCAGCAATACGAACACCGGTAGTAGTCGCCACCGGAGTCACAACCTCAACCTCTTCCACGCGAATCTCGCGAGTCGCCTCGTAAGCAAGAAGAGTCACCAGCTCATCAACCAGCTGACGGAAAATCGGGGACGGAGTGTTCTTATCACGCAGAACACTAATCTTGTGAGAGACCAGCGGGTGGTCAAGAATCTTAATACGCATAGTACGATTTTACCCACCCCCGAATCAGCAAGCACCGGCAAAGCCCAGGAAGTGGCACACACCCTATAAAACCAGGCGAATACCGCCGCACAGCCACCCATCAACGCACCCGCCAGCACCACCCCAGAACAATCCAGAACAACCCGGGCATGCAAAAACCCGCCGAGACGAATCTCGACGGGTTTTCGTTGGTGCGGTGGTGGAGGGATTTGAACCCCCGTTGGCTTTTACACCAAACATCATTTCGAGTGATGCACCTTCGGCCGCTCGGACACACCACCAACAGTGGAAAACTATAGCACACCCCCAACAAGAGGGCAAGAACGAGCCTACCTATCGTGCCGCGTACGGCAGCCGGGTGTCGCCCTCTTCACGGCCCCTTTTCACCGCGCCCTTTTCGACACCCGACCCCGAAAGTCCCGGCACGTCTGCAGACCCCAACGGGTCCGCCTAATGACGGATATACCCATCTACAACTAGCATGACAGCACGCGTTGCATCCTCAGCATTGCGCTCCGCCTGATGCACTTCACGATCCATAGCAAGCATATAAATCGCTCCGAACATAGAGATCGCAATCGCACGAGGATTCTGAGCGGTATCAACCGTATAGCGGCGAGCCACAGCCTCCGTCATCTCCTCCAAATAATTCAGAAGATTCAAACGGTTATCGCTCATCGCCTCGGTCCAACCATCCGCGCCCTTCCACGCCTCCGAAAGCCACAGCCGAGTAAAACCCGGACGGTCCTCAAGATACTGGAACGCGGCGCGAATAGCACTCCGCAACGCCTCACGCGGGTCAGAATGAACCGACGCCGCGCGACGCGCATCGCTCAGCAGCAACTGCGTGCCGTACTGAACCAGCTGATCCACCATGGTCTTCTTAGAACCGAAGTTGTAATACACGGTTCCCTTAGAAACACCCGCCCGGGCAGCCACCTCTTCAACAGTGGCGTACTCAAGCCCCTTTTGGGTCATGATTTCCATAGCAGCGTTGAACAACTTCAACTGAGTTCTACCTGTACGGCCGGGACGACGACTTGCAGCTTCAGCGACTGGGCGCTGCAACATCAGAAGTCCTCCCTCCCTTTTTGCAGATATATCTCTATTTTATTAGACAGTTTTCCCTCGGTGCGACCCAACAGGGTTCGTTACACCGTAATCTCCGGCGCAAGCTTCTTCAGCGACCACGTACGATCACGACGCGTGCCAATGTAACCCAACAGCAGACCGGCCAGACCCCACAGAGTCAAAACCAGAATGATGCCCCACAGGCTCGACTCATTAATGCCATACGCCAAACGACGCGTACCCGCCACCGCATAACCCATCGGGAAGAAGTCATGCATCCAACGAATCGACTCAGGCAGAGTCTCATACGGCATCGTGCCGCCCGCAGTAATCAGCTGCAGAATCAGAATGACCAAAGCAACAAGCTTGCCCGGCGCACCCAAAATCACCGTCAGACCATGAATGAAACCGGTAAAGACCAAAGCCACAAAGCACAGGAACAGCCACACCAGCCACGGATGAGCCATCTCAAAGCCCAAACCGAACTTAATCGCCGCGAACATCAAAGTCGCCTGAGCAATACCCACCAGGCCGAACGGCATCCAGCTACCGAGCATCACACGAATCGACGGAGCATGCGAAGCCAACGCACGGTTATTCATCACGCGCAACGTCTGAACCAGCATCAAGCCGCCAATCCACAGCGCCAAGCACATGAAGAACGGGCCCATGCCCTCACCATAGTTACGACCCGACGCCAGCGACTCATGCGACAAAGCCACAGGGTTCGACATCGTATCCGCAACCTTAGCCTGATCAGTCGGCGCAAGGCTCGGAACCTGCTTAGTACCAGAAGCCAGACCGCTCTCCAGCGACGAAGTACCATCCTTCAACTCGGAAGCACCATCATTCAGCTTCGAAGAACCATCAGACAGCTTCGCAGTACCGTCAGAAAGCTTCGACGCACCATCCTTCAGCTCATTCGCGCCATCAGCCAACTTCTGCTGACCATCAACCGCAGACTGCTCCTTCTCCGCCAAAGTGCCGCTACCATCCTTCAGCTCGGCGGCACCGCTCTTCAAAGAACCGGTACCCTCCTTCAGCTCAGAAGCGCCACCCGACAGAGTCGCAGAACCACTCGCAAGGCTCGAAGCACCCGAAGCAATCTTAGAATTACCATCAGCCAAAGTCGCCGAACCCGACGCCAACGAAGACGCGCCAGCATCCACACGAGCGGCGCCCTCAGCCAGCGACGAAGCACCCTTCGCCAACGACGCAGCACCAGAATCCAGCGAATCCACGCCAGACACCAAAGTCTGAATCTTCGCCGCAGTCGACGACGAACCATCAGAAATACAATGGCTCGACTTCAACGCGCTCAGCTTCGACAGAGCATCAGCAGCGGCAGCATCACGAGTAGCCAGATGAGACTGCAGAGCCTTCTGATTCAGCTCAGCAACCTCATTCTTCGTCTCCTCAGAATCAACAGCAGCCACCAGCTGATCAGCCTGCTCCTGAGTCAACGTACCCGCCTCAACCAACGGCGCCAACTGAGCACGCATCTTCTGCGCAGTCGCAGACACCACAGTATTCGATAGATCACGACCAAAATCGCCACTACCGGCAGACGTATCCGTCTCATGCAGACGCATGCACATCGCGTTCAACTCAGCCGGCAGCTCACGAATACCCGCCTGATCCATGCCGGTACGCAACTGATGGATACCAGACGCCAAATCATTAGCGCCCTTCGCAACCGAAGCCGAACCGCTCTTCAAGCTCGCAGTACCCTCAGCCAGGGTCGCCGAACCGTCCTTCAACTTCGCCGCACCATCAGAAGCAGACGCAGCAGCCGAAGCCAAAGTCGACGAACCATCCTTCAAACTCGAAGCACCATCGGCAAGCTTCGCAGCACCAGAATCCAGCTTCGCAGCACCCGAATCCAAAGTCGAGACACCATCGGCAAGCTTCGCGGCACCCTCCGCCAACTGCTTCTGACCATCCAACAACTGGGACTGACCATCAGCCAGGGAGGAGGTACCATCCTTCAGCTTCACGGCACCATCATTCACCGTGGCGGTGCCATCCTTCAGCTGAACAATCGCATCCGCCAGCTTCACCGTGCCGTTATTCACCTTCGACGCACCATCAGCAGCCTCACCCATCTTCGAATGAATCGTCGTGAAGCTAGCCAACAGTGAATTCGCCGTAGAATTACCGACCTTCTCCGCCACCGAATCACGCACCGAAGTGCCCGCCTTCGTGACAATATTCGTCAGCACATAGTTATTGGCATCATTCGTAATGACCTCAATACCCGCCGAACGAGGGTCAACAGTGCCCGTCTTGCCGTCAGCATCAGGCTTGAACGAACCGGCACTCTGCAGATTACGGGAGAAATCCTTCGGAATCACCATCGCAAAGTCATAGGTGCCGTTCTCCACGCCTTCAACAGCCTCAGCGCGAGTCTGCACCTGACGCCAATCAAACGTGCCCGCATCCAGAAGGTTCTTCTTCACGTCAGCACCGGTGTTCACCTGCTTACCTTCAGAATCCGTCGCGCCCTCATCCTCAACCACCAGGGCGCCCACAATGCCATTCACATGGCCGTAAGCATCCCAGTTACCGTACAGGTACAGGGCACCGTACAGCAGCGGAATGCAGGACATCGCAAGCAGCACCAAAACCGGCAGAACACCGCTGGTCAGGCGTTTCAGCTCAACGAGTGCAACACGCAGAACAGTCATTCTTACTCCTTCTCAGCGTTTTCGCCATGTTCGGGGGAATCATTGGAGGATTCAACCTCGCCCTCAACAGAATCCGGCGCGTTCTCCTCAGGGGCACGGCCGACCACAGCACGTGCACCATGCCAGGACTCCGAAATATGGGGCACAACCGCCACCACCGTGCGCGGACGATCCTCATCCGCGGCAAGCTCCTCCAGATACGGAAGCCACATGTACGTGTGGTTCAGATGGCGGGAAGGAGTATCAAAAACCAGCAGATCCGACGGGCTATTCTGAGCCAACGCAGCCATCAGCTCCATATTCATCTCACCGCTAATCTCATCCATCCACAGCCCATCCAGTTCCTCCAGGCCGCGTTCAGCCAGCCAGCGGCTCGCGCGAGAACGACCAAAAATCGGCAGGTTATAGGAGAGCATCTCCGACACGTAATCGTGCACGCGCATATGCTGCTCAGGAGCGGTCACATCGGGGGAATCCACCACGCTGCTAAGAGCACGCAGACGCTTCATCGAAATACGGCGAGGCTCATCATCGCCCTTGCTCCAGCTAATCGTGCCGCCGGACAGGGGAAGGCGGCCAGTCAGCGCCAACGCGAGAGAGGTACGCTCCAGCTGGCTATCCGCCTGAACAATAATGACTTCACCCTCGCCCACTGAGAAGGTGGTGCGGTCAAAAAGCGGAGTGTGGCGCCCTTTTGCCCAAATATTGTCAACGCTTAACACGGTTAAATCCCCTCAGAGAATGGATGGTTCGGGTGAGTTTCTGGGAGTCATCCGCGGGCACCGCGCGGGGTGTTGAGCGTCGGGCGCAGGCAGGCGGAGGCTCCAATGCCTATATATCGTAGACCCGATTGTGTGTGATGTAGTGGGCTTTTCTTGAAAAAACAGGGGTCATTTTTGAAATTTTTGAAGCATTTTTCAAAGAAATGGGGTTTTTCGTACAAATAACGCGAAAAGCCACGCAGTCTCTGCGCGGCTTTTCGCGTTATACAAACCATTTTTAGGGGGAGGCTTAGGGAAGGTCAGGGGCGGCGTTCCTTAAAGAAGTCCACCATCAGCTGCGCACACTCCTCAGCGCGCACCCCCGCATACACCTCGGGAGCCGGAGCAACCCTGCCATCACGCAGCACATCGTAACGGCTGCCGGCAGCCCCCGTCTTCTCCTCCCAGGCACCAAAAACCACCGTTGAAACGCGCGACGCCAGGATCGTGCCGGCACACATCAGGCACGGTTCAACCGTCACCACGAGCGTGCACCCGTCCAGGCGCCACTGACCACGATGCGCCGCCGCCTGACGAATCGCATTCACCTCCGCATGGGCACTGGGGTCATGCTCCCGCTCGCGAGTATTGCCCGCCGAACCGATAATGACGCCCCGCTCGTCCACCACCACAGCGCCGATAGGGATCTCGCCACGCTCACCTGCGGCGGCGCCCTCGGCGAGGGCGCGCGTCATCCACTCGCTGTGTTCGGGGCGAGCAGGAATATCGCTGAGCACAGCGGAAGAGCCGTCTGTGACCGCTAATTTTGAATATTCCGAATATGACATACAACCTCGTCAGGGGAATAAATAAACCTTAATGGGCGCGGCTAGTGGGTGGCAGCCAAAGAGAAAGGATACACCGCAGAAGCGCCCGCCAGCCGCAGCTCACGCGCCACAGCTGTAAACGCCCACCGCGAATCCACCACATCAGACACCAGCAGAACAGGGCACCGATGCTCCCGCACATAGTCCAGAACTTCTGCAGGCACCCGGTACGAGCGCAGCACATCCGCACAACGGAACGCGCTATTACCGCCAAAGAAACGCGGCTCCCCCACCAGAGACACCTGGCCCAAATCCATCAGACGACCCACCGACGCAAGCCCCCTACCCAGAGACTGAGCCAAACGAGGACGCACCGGCGAAGGCAGCGTCAACACCGCCCCCGGACGACCTGCCTCAGCCCACTCCCACGCAGCAAGCACCTTCACGCAGGCGCGGCCCAGCTCGGCAGGAACCTCAGAATCAACCGGTTCACCCAGCTCATTCGTCGCCAGAAGCTCACGCAGACGAGTACCGTACCCCATGTCGCTCAGACGCGCCAAAACATAACCGGATTCAGCCTGCTCATCCTTAGACAAACGACCGCGCGGCGCATCCGCACCCATCAGCTGATCCAACCCGCTCGGCCACATGCGGCGCGGCTGCAGGGGCACGCCCACCGTATTGAAGCTACTCTGTGCCGCCTGCTGCGCCTCAGCGGGGACTTCAACCGGGTACCAGGGACCCGCGCACACATCGCAACGGCCGCAAGCAGTCGCGGAAGCATCATCAAGCTGCTGAGCCAGGAAAAGCATCCGGCACTGACTAGTGCGTTCATACTCGAGCATGGCGTTCTGCTCCACCACACGCGCCTGCGCCACCGCCGCGTAACGGGCACTATCGTACTGCCACGGCGAAGAAGTTCGGCGCCAATAGTTACCTTCCTTCACGGCGGCACCCTCAACGTCCAGCACCTTCAGCAGAAGCTCCAGGGTGGAGCGGCGCAACTGAACGCGCGCCTCCAACGCGGTAATGCTCAACCCCTCCGGGGACTGGGCGAGGGCATCCAGCACAGCTAGTGCCTGCTCCTCGTCAGGCATGGAGGCGGTCGCAAAATACTCCCAAATGGCGCGGTCTTCGCGACCGGGCAGGAGCAGAACATCCGCATTGACGGCACCGCGGCCGGCGCGACCAATCTGCTGGTAGTAGCTCACCGCCGACGACGGCGCGCCCAGGTGCACGACAAAACCCAAATCGGGCTTATCAAAACCCATACCGAGGGCACTCGTCGCGACAAGAGCCTTCACCCGGTTTTCCTTGAGCGCCTGCTCTGCAACCAGCCGCTCATCCGGGTCAGTTTTACCGGTGTAGGCGAGCACCTCGTAGCCGCTGGCACGCAGGGCGTTTGCGGTATCTTCTGCCGCGGAGACAGTCAGCGTGTAGATAATGCCTGAACCGGGCAGGCTGTTCAGGTGCGTGAGCAGCCAGCCGATGCGTTGCGCCTCATTGGGCAGGGTCAGAACACCCAGGCGCAGGGACTCACGGGACAGCGGACCGCGCAGCACATGCACGGGTGCGGCGGTATCGGTGCTGAGTTGTTCGGCAATATCGCGGCTAACACGGTCATTCGCGGTCGCGGTAGTCGCCAGCACCGGCACGCCCGCCGGCAGAGATTTAATGAGCGAACCAATACGGCGGTAGTCGGGGCGGAAGTCATGGCCCCAGTCAGAAATACAGTGCGCCTCATCAATAACGAGCAGACCCAGGCACGGCAGCAGGTACGGTAGCCACTGCTCGCGGAACGCCGGGTTATTGAGGCGTTCAGGGCCGACCAGGAGTACGTCGAGCTCGTCAGCTTCGAGGCGGGTACGGATCTCATCCCATTCGGTGACGTTCGCGGAGTTCACCATGGCGGCGCGCACTCCCGCGCGGGACGCCGCCTCAACCTGATCACGCATGAGGGAAAGCAATGGGGAGACAATAAGCGCCGGGCCCATACCGCGGGCACGCAACAGCAGGGAAGAAATGAAGTAGACCGCGGACTTACCCCAGCCGGTACGCTGCACGACGAGGGTGCGGGCACGGTCGGCTACGAGGGCGCGAATCGCCTCGTACTGGCCATCGTGGAACTCGGCATCAGTAACACCGGTGAGGCGGCGCAGCACTTCGCGGGCTTCAGCATGCAGGGAGTCGGCATGTGGGGAATCGGCGGGGCTGGATGCTGACTGCTGGGGGTTCATGTTCTCTCCAACGGTGGGTGGTTGGGTCAATCGCTACGCCGCGACGCGCCGTGCTCTCTTCCCATCATGTCACACCCCGCTGCCCCTAGCCTGACGGACGGTCACTACTTGGGCAGGCGTGCGAGCGCCGCATCACCTCGGGCTGTTTAGCCCTGCCGGTGCAGAGATTTACGCCTCGCTCACCCGTGCATCCGGCGTAAATGCCGGTAGAATTGTGCCAGTAATACACAGCCTCCGCATAGTTTTGCACAACGTTCACCATAGGTACGCTTTCTATGCTGGTGTTACTCCGCCGCCAATCCGTGCGTGCGGTCCACTCACAGTTCAGGATTTTTCATGACTTTTCTTGCCACCGCTTTGGCGCATCTTCCGGTTGCGCTCTTGGGCCTCGACCTTGAGCAGTTCCTGCTCGATACCGGCCCCTGGGTTCTGGTTGTTTCGGCAATTATCGTATTTATTGAGTCCGGTGTTCTTTTCCCGGTTCTTCCGGGTGACTCCCTGATTTTTGCTCTGGGTATGCTGCATGAGCAGATGGGCCTGTCCCTGTGGGTTGCGTTCCCGGTGCTGGTGCTGGTTGCTATTGCTGGCGCTGAGGTTGGCTACCAGATTGGTGCCCGTTACGGCCGTAAAATCTTCAAGGATGACGCGAAGATTCTGAGCACCAAGAACCTGCACACTACCGAGGAGTTCTTCCAGAAGCGCGGTAGCTTGGCTCTGGTTCTGGGTCGTTTCGTGCCGATTGTTCGTACTTTTGTGTCTCTTGCGGCGGGTATTTCTTCGTACGACCGTAAGAAGTTCCACCTGTGGAATGTTGTTGGCGCGGTTGCGTGGATTGGTTCGATTGGTCTGGCGGGTGTGCTGCTGGGCGGTATCCCGTTCGTGCACAACAACATTGAGTACATTGCTGTGATTATTGTTGCGGTTTCGGTGGTGCCGGTTATTATCGAGTACCTGCGTGGCCGTTCGAAGGCAAAGCAGGAATCTGCTGAGTAAAACGTGAGTCCTTCTCGGCTGCTGAGCCGGGGATGAGAAAGGGTGGGGATACCGTCTGGTATCCCCACCCTTTCATGCTCTGAGCCTTTTGGTGGTAGTGGTGCCGTTTGAGGCAAACATCCTAGTTGAGGCGGTTCCCGCCTTCATTGAAGTTCGTGTTAGGTGCCTGTGGATTCTGATCAACCACCTGGTTGTTCGGTGCGCTGCTGCTGGTAGCCGTGTACGCCCACGCAGAGGGACGAGTCAGCAACACAATATTCCGGACGTAGAGGACAGTAATGAAAACACCAATCGCGGTACGTATGAGAAAAGCGACCGCAAAATCTGCAGAGTCGGAGGATTGCAACTCATCCATCAACAAGGTGATATAGCGGGAGTCCACGAGGAAATCTTGCGCAAACCAATACATGCGGCTCAAGACCTCGTAGGCGCTGTACATGAGGGTAAGTATGTGTGCCCACCTGTGTCCTTTCCAGGTCATCCAGAAGAGCAAAATCTGGATAAGAACAAAGATGAGAGGGTACCCTAGCATACGCAGGACAAGGTCAGGTAGCGTCTCCACACCGGCGATTGGTTTACCGAAGAGCAGGAAGAGCTGGATAGTGGTGAAAAGCGACAGAATAATAATCGCGGTGGTGCACCGCTTGGCGCTACGCAGAGCCTTCGGACGTACCCAACCCGCATGTTCGGAGGCGGCAACGTAACCGGCGGTCGCGTCCCGGTAGCCGGTAGTGGCATGCTCGGGAGCGCCGTTGCCGGGTGCATTATCCTCTGCCGCGTTATTGTCTACCGCACCGGTGGGGGCGGCGTTGTTGGTGGCGGTGTTACTCTCTGCCGTGCTGTTTTTAGCCTCCTCGGAGGGCAACAGCACACTGTATTCGGGAACCGTGTACTCCGGGTCATTCAGCGGCTGCTTCGGGATACGTTCTGACATCGTCGTTCCTTTCTCCCCTGGCACTTTCTCTTCTGGCACCCACCCCGCGCTACAGTGCACGGAGCGGGCGTTAAAGAGTCTTACCTTAAGGATATAAAGAGGCGCGCCGCACCCTAGGAAGGCAGTACCCTTTCTCAGCGTATTCAGAGGTATCCAGGTAACCACGTACACCATTTCGAGGGCTAGCCCCGGAACTCCTGACGTTGGTGTTTCTTCTACGTTCCCCATCCCGCGCTACGGTGCGGGGGTCGAGGGTTATTTCCCCCTGATGAGGTGCGTTCGCTATCCTCATCGTCAGCGAAAAGCTCTCGAAGTTCTGCCGGCACCTGACCGGCAGCCTGCCTCGTTTCAGACATCATCTGCTGGCGTTCTAATGTACGTGCCCCGCTCACAATTTGTGTGTACGCCCTAATAGGAGCACGAGTCAACAGCACAATCATGAGGATATGGAGGGCAATCATCATAATGTTGCTAACGGTACCCGCCACGTAAGAGACTGAAAGCTGAGACCCCTCCATCACCCTGGAGAAATACCTTGAATCCGTGAAACTTCTCGCAAGAATCATCACATCGTTAGCGCCCATCAAAGCACTGTAGATGATGTGATGACACGCGCCCACTCACGGCCCTCCCAAATCTTCCAGAGAACAAAAATCGGAATGATGGAGAGGAAGAGGGTAACCACCAAGGCAGAGAAGAGAACACTCACCACCATCTCAAAATCGATATACGACCGGCTTAGAATCGGCAGAAAGTTACTCAAGGGTCCCAGCACGATAATGGCGGCAGCGCACCACATGACGCTACGCATAGCCTGCGGGCGCTTCGGAATTACCTGCTCGGAGGCGACAGGCGCGGTGTAGCCGGCGATCGCCTCCCGGTAGTCGGTAGTGGCTTGCTCGGGGGTGCTGTCGCCGGATGCGTTATCCTCTGCCGCGTTATTGTCTACCGCACCGCTGGGGGCGGCGTTGGTGGAGGCGGCGCTATCGGAAGTTACGTTATTGAAGGCGGCATCGCCTCCTGCCGTGCTATTTTCAGCCTCGGAGGAGGGTAGCAGCACGCTGTATTCGGGAACCGTGTACTCCGGATCGTTCAACGGTTGCTTTGGGGTGCGTTCTGACATCTTTGTTCCTTTCTTCTCTTCGCGCCCCGCCCCGCACGCTATAGCGCAGGGTGGGTGCAGAAGGGTTTCCCCATGAGGAGGGGCTTCCCACCCTAGTTGAGGCGGTAGCCTTCCTCGGTGTACACGGAAGTATCCTTGTAGCCGCGCTGTTCGTTGCGGGAGTTCTTCCGCGCATCCGTGCGGCGGGTCGTCTTGTACTGCTGAGCGACCGCCTCCTCAGCCCGTCGGTTAGCTTCTTTCTCTTCCCGACGTGTCTGCTCTTCGTCCTGGCGAGCGCTCATTTCTACGTCCTGATGGAAAACGACCCAGCCATCATCGGCGTTCACCTGTTCGCGTGCCTTCAACCGCTCGAACCTCGCAGTGGCCACATACGACCTGGTGGAACGGCTAAGGAGCAACACAACTATCAGCAGGTAGAAAGCCGTGAGAAAAGCTCCCATAATGTCACTCACCACAATGGAAACTACGTAGTCTCGGGGTCTTGAAGTCAGTGATTCATCCGCCAGCCTGGAGAAATAATCAGCCGAGATGAAAGATTGCAAACTCAGGGCCCCAACAAAAACTGTAAAAGCGCTACCGAAGAGGGTGAGGAAGTACGCCCATCTACGGCCCTTCAACAGTCGGCGGAGGACGAAAATCGGTATGAGAGAGAAGATGAAGGTAGCGAATATGCCTGAAATGATGATGCCCGGCATATTTTCCATAACGCGGTCTGGCACCTCGTTATGGATAGATACATAGATACGTTGGATTGCGGACAGAATAATAATGGCTGTAGCGCACCACATGACGATACGTAACGCCTTCGGGCGCGGCGGGAGCACCACCTTAGGCGCGGCAGGCGCGGTAGAGCCAGCAGTTGTCTTCTCGCCCCCGTGTGCTTGCTCGTGGGGCTTACCCGACTCACCAGCGGAGGCGCCACCAAGATTGGGCTTTACACCCGCCTTCTGGGCGCGCTGAACCTGCTGTATCTCATCCAGCAGCCGGTTCTTCTCCACCGGATCATTCGAGAGCGCATAATCGGCAGAAAGCTCACGCAACAGTTGCTCGGTAGAGTCCTTGACCGGACCTTCTTCCTTCTCAAGCTGACGAAGAACATCCTCGCGAGTCAGTTCTTCTTCATCCTCAGCACCCGAGGTGTTTTTCTCGATATCCCTCATCTGTTTGCGAATCACCGCTAGGCTCGGAACCGCACCCACCACCGGGCGAGTCAGCAAGAACAGGAGAACAGCGCTACCCGCCGTAATGACCGCAACCAAAACCTGCGTCACGATAGACGAAGCGGCGGCAGGATGCGATGCGGAATCCAAAGCAGTAAACGCAGGGAAAAGCACCTGCGCCATACCAAAAACACCGGCGAACGAGAGCACACCGCTCACAAAGCACAGCAGAAGGTACAGCATCGTCAGGCGGCGCGGATTAATGTACCCGTCTTTGACCCAGTCCAGAACGAACCAGAGGAACGGCACCACCAAGAGGGCGTCAGGCAGAACCTTCGGCAGGGCATAGCTAAGGAACGAGCCGATGTTCACACTACGACCCGCAGTCACGAGAATCTGGTACGCGTCCAGGAGGAAATACACCAGAATAAGCGTCATACCGATGGAATAGGCTTTGCTAAGAAGCTCCAGTCCTCGGTTATATTCCTGTTCCCTATCGCCAACTATGCCAAGGTTTCTTTTTGCCTCTTCAAACGCCGCCCTCTCATCATATGTGCGCTTGGCGGCGCCGGGGCTCGTCTGCGATGAGGATTCGTGCGCAGGTTCGGAAGTAGGGTGCACGAGTCATCCTAACTGTGGTTGGGTGAATAGTGGTTGGATAAATAAAGTTATCGGTGAGCCGCAGGAGCCGCGGCCAGAACCTCTGAGGCTAAATCAGGTAATCCTCGCTGCGGCGCACACGCCAATCACGGCGCGCCTCCATGTAAGAACGCGACTGACGCGACCACACCAGCGCCAACGCCACAACACACACCAGCATGTACGGGCCAGCCACATACACCGGCGTGTACAGCGGCGAAGAGCTACTGAGCAGCAGCTCAACGTCCTGGCTCGGCGCACCATTCAACGTACCCAGAAGAGCCGCCACCGTCAGCATAATCAGCAAAGAAGCCAACACGCCCAACGCCAACGCCACCGACAGCACCAACGCCGCCCACCGGTAACCACGCAGATACGCCACCGTGCAGAAGCCATGCAGGGTCACGTTACCGAACGCGCTGACCATCAGGAAAAGCACCGGGTAGTACGCCTGCGCATCCACCAGCGACTGGGCGCGCCAGGTCGAAAAATGCGACAAATGGGTGGTTGCATAGGAGATGCCGGTGTACGCAATCAGCACCAGCCAGCCCACAGCAATAGCGAGCAGAACCCAACCCGCCACAGACACGAGAGTGGGGGTGGCGGGCTTCGTAGGATGCGTGGTGTTCGGAGCGGATGGCGGAGAGGACTCGACTGCGGACATAGCTGAATCTTTCGGATATCGGCTGATAGTGTGCGGAAAACGTATGAGCGAGTGTGTGATGTGTGTGTGGCGGCGCGGCGTTCATCTACCGCGCCGCCTCAAAAAACTTTAGGCAAAAGTGGACGGGTCAACCGTCGCAGAAATACTGTCGGGTAGCGACGGAGAATCTGCCTGGTTCGCCATCGCAATTCGCAAGTTGTTGAAGCGGTAAATGGTCAGCAACGATAGACCGACTTCACTCAACCAGACCAGGCCCAAGACAACAAGTATCAGCAGGGGGTCCAGGCCCATCGAAACCCCAGCCCAGTCGAGCATCAACAGCAGGAACGTAATCGGTGAAAGCACCAGCCCCATCGCAACAAACCCAATTAGGGAGCAGATAGCCCAAACGCTATACACGGAGGCGTCCGCCGAATCATGCGGAGGGCGCATCAGCGGCCACATCTGAACCACCAGGTAAAGCGCCGCGACAAAGCCAAAGCAAATCGCCAACGGCTGCGTGTACTGAGAAATAATGAGGCCTTCAACCAGGGCCAAAATACACAAAATAACGGCGCGGACCAGGAGGTTCTTCTTGAGCTTCTGCTTGCGGTCCTTCACCTCATCAGCGGTGTAGGTGCGCAGAAAAGCGGGCACCTGGCCCTGCCCCGGGAACGGCGGCAGAGGACCCGTCGGATGCGTACGCACCACAATCGGCGGATTCGTACCATCCTGAATGATCACGGTAGAAGTCGCCGAAATAACCGGATGCGAACCAGTCACCACCGGTGGCACGTTCAGCGGAACGGACACCTCCGGCGTGGCAGGCGTCGCCTGGCGGATAGGCGCCTGATAGCGAGTCTGCACACTGAAATCTTCATCCGGGTGTTCTGCGGATGAAGCGGCATCTGTGTTCAGGTGTGTAGCGCCCATGGGTGACCTCCTGGCAGGTGCGGGTCGTGTTTCTTTCTCTACCGTATCACGCGTACTTTAGGGGAATCTGAGCAGTGGCTGGGCATCACTGAGAGCGTGTCCCGCTGTCGTTCACTGTCTCGTCTTCGCCCTCTCAGAGGCGTGAATGCATGAAGGAACACCCCACCCGCTGGCGCGAATGAACGCCACTCCTCAAGACCATAGCTTTTACTGTTCAGCGCCTGCTTGCTTCTCCAGCTTGCTCCGGCGCAGACTCCTACGAACCGCCAAACTATAAAACAGCGAGAACAGGACCTCCAACGCGAAGGACGCCATAACCGTCAGCAGGCTCACCGTATAGAACATGCCCACACGATCCAGCAGCGTCTGCGGCCCCTGCACCGTCACCAGCGCATAGGCAAAGAACGCCGTCATAATGGCCGCCGCAACCCCGGATACCACATTCGCCAGCAACACCAGCTTCACCGAACGGTTCGCCCGGTAAATCATGGCAAGCCATATGTGCATCACCAGGTAGACCAGCGGCACCGCACCAATCGGGAAAAGCGTGACGCGGATGAAGTAATAAACAACAATCAGCGAGGGCACGACCAGCAGCAGCACACGCACCAGGTACAGGTTCTTAGCCGGCAGCGGGTAATCACTGGTGACATTCCAGAACTCGTCAGCCTGCTGCTCCAGCTCCTCCATGGCCTGCAGCTGCATGAGCTGCGCCTGCGACATATGTTCCCGGGACATATGCTCCCGCGACATATGCTCCTGCGGAATAAGATCCGAGGAACCCGCCACCTGCGCAAGCTCAGCGGCAGAAACCGGTTCGCCCCGCCGCATACGAGCGGAATCAGCCATCTTAGCCCTCAAAAATACCGCGAGAACGGTCCTTACGCACGCTCTCAGCAGGGAAAATACGACCGCTCATGCTGATGTACACGCCCGGCTCCAGCAGGTTCAGGGCGGCAATAGCGGCACCCAGGTTGAAACCGGCATCCGAACGAGCCATCACGGCGGGCTGCATCGCACCGGTCAGCACCACAACCTTATCGCCCAGGTCAGCGTGCTCGACCAGGTAGCGGGCAGTCTCCGGCATGGTGTCGGTACCGTGAGTGATGAGCACCTGGTCGTTAGTGACAGCGTTCAGCGCCTCGGTCAGCTCGGCACGATCCTCATCGGTCATGTCCAGGCTGTCCTTGCCAATCAGCGGGCGAATATCAAAACGGATATCGGTAATCACGCGGTCCAGCAGATCCTTAGCGGCAGGCTCACCAATATCCATGGTGCCCGCCACCGAATAGAACTTATCGATCGTGCCGCCAGTGGCAAGAATCGTGATTTCTTCGGGGTTCTTAATGGTGACGCTCACGGGGTTTCCTCATCTTTTCGGGTCAACGTACACGAATCAAAACTGCCAGGCCAACCCGGCAGGACACGCCCCACCACACAGGATAGGCACGAGGTAAAACCCCGCGCATAAGGGTGAAGACGCAAAAACCCGCCGACCCCCGCAAAGCGGGAGGCGACGGGTCGGCTAGTGCGCCCTGTGGGGCTCGAACCCACGACCTGCGGATTAAAAGTCCGTAGCTCTACCGACTGAGCTAAAGGCGCTCCTATCCACACAAAACTGAAAGTGTGCAGATAGAAATACTATACACTACCGGCCCCCAGCCAATGAACGGTACACTGAGAAATCCTATGTCTACACCCGCAACATCAACCGGCGCCTCCGGGCGCACCCGACACCGCACCCACCACCGACCCGTCCTCTACTCCGCCGAGAAATTTGAACGCCACGAAGGCGGCATGGACCCCGCCGCACGCGAAGAGGCGGCGCACGCCTCCGCACGCATCCTGCTGATGCGCGGACGCGGCACCGACGAGCAGATGACCGAACGGCTCGTCAGCTTCACCGACGACTACGGTATTGAGATGCTTGCCGAACTCTGGTCGCACGCGAGCGCCCACTCCCTGCCGGGTGCGCTGTGGCGTATGTACTGGCTGCGGGATGTGGTGCATCGTTCACCACGCGGGGTGAGCCGCGCCTTTGAGCTGGGCATGGCGGAGGACTACCGTTCGCACGTGGTGGCGGGTGTTCCCGACCCGCCGAGCGCCGACGAGGTGGTCCGCACGATTGATGAGATTCTGGCGGGCCTGTACACCGGCGATATGGACATTGCGATGGAACGTTGCGCGGCGTTTGCGCACGTGGTGGCGTTGGGTATTCGCACCGATTATGCGCGCTCTGCCGGGCAGGATAGTTCGGTTCCGGGCAGCCACGAGGTGAAGCGCGAGGCGGTGGAACGTCGTGCTCGTCTGCCGCGTCAGGCTCAGCAGATGGAGCAGATCGCGCACGATTTGGAGGCGGTCGCCGCCCAGCTGCGTGCCGTTGAGGCTGGTTAGCAGGCTAACAGCACTTTGGAGGCTGACTCTGCACAGGAAAAAACGCAGACCAACCTCGAAGCATTCTAGTCTTCTGCACCGTTTAGGCGCCTAAAAATGCGGGTTCGTGCCGCGAATTGGCACAGGTTCCACATTGGGTCGCAAAGGCGTGAAATGCCTATTTTCTAATTGACTCTGTGCCGGGTGCAGGTGGATAATGATTACAAGATGTCGGGTTGCTAATAGGTAGCCCCGGGCTCCAAATCTTTAGCCGCTTCGAGCGGCCTTCCGCCGAGAGGCGCTCCCAACCCGACATCCCTAAGCGTTCCGGTGGGGGTCGAGAAATCGACCCCCACCGTTCTTGTTTAAAACCGTCACGGACAACCGCGAACGGGTCGGCGCTATAACATTTGCAGGGCGGGCGCTCGTGAGATACCCACGGGCTATGCGCACCCGCAACACCCAATACTGGTTAGACTGGGAACTATGCTGCACCGACTTTTCCCCCACGCCAACGAATCCCTCGCCTCCCTCGCTGAAATTTCAGCGCAGGTCGGTGAGGCGGCGGCATTGCTCTCTGAAATGGTCGGCTCCCCCGTCGCGGAGTACCCCGAACTCTTCGAACGCATGCTCACCCACGAGGCGGACTCCACGAACCTGCTGTTCCGCACCCTCACCGAGGTGCGCAGCTCCTTCTCCCCACCCATCCCGCGTGAAGACCTGTACACGCTGGCACGCAAGCTCACCAACGCCGTCGAGAAGCTCACCAGCGCCGCGCACGTACTGTCCCTGCACAGCATTGACGGCTTCGCCACGCACATCACCTCAATCCTGGACATTATTCAGCGTCAGGCGGTGCTGACCGCCGCCGTCATCCCCAAACTTGCCGATATTCGCGGCCTCGACAACTACTGGATGGACATGCTGCGCATCTCCCGCCAGGCGCTACGCACCGCCGAAGAATACGACGCGTACATTGCCGAACGCTACACCCCCGAACGGTACCGCCGCTACGCCACCTTCCTGGCGCAGCTGACCGCCGCCTCCAACGCTATGCGTGATGTGTCCGCCGAAATTGGCCGCATTATCGTTCAGGAATCCTAATGCTCCTGGGTCTTCTAGCCTGCTGCGCCTTCATTGCCGCGGTCTACGTTACCGGTGTGCACGACGCCTCCAACTCCGTCGCTGTTCCGGTGCGTACCCGCGCCCTCGGCGAGCGCTCCGCCCTGTACCTTGCCGCGCTCTTCAACGTGCTCGGCGTGGTCGGTGCGTTCCTGCTACTCGGTGAGTATTCCGCCTCGTGGGTGAGCGCCCCGGAGGGCATCACCGGCCTGAACGGTATCGTTGCGTCGCTGCTGGTCTGCGCTATTTGGGGTGTGCTCACCTGGTTCCTGAGGCTGCCGTCCTCCTCGACCCACGCGCTGGTGGGTGCCCTCGCCGGTGTGAGCTGGTGGACCCAAACGAGGATTGACAGCGCCGCTGAAGGGTTCGGTTCGCTCGCATTCCTGCCGCATATTTTTGGGGCGACTCTGTTGCCGCTCTTCTACTTGCCGCCGCTCATTTTTCTGCTGTCCTGGCTGATGGTGGTGCCGTTCTACCGGCTAGTGGTCGGCCATAACCCGCGCCTGGTGAATCAGCATGCCCGCGAGGTGCTGGCGGTGTCTGCCTCCGCGATTTCGCTGCTACACGGCCTGCAGACCGGCTACCTGTACCTGCTGCTGTGGGCGCTGCTGAGCGAACGCATCATCGACCCGGCGCTGATTCAGTCCCTCACCTGGGGCGGGATGCTGCTGGGCACCATCATTATTGCCCTCAGCCTGGGTGCCGGTACGCTGACCGGTGGTCGCCGCATCGGCTACACCTTCGCCTACAAGATGGTGCGCCTGGACCCGTTCCGTGGCGCGGTCGCTCAGGGCACGACCGCGGTGGTGCAGGTGCTCGGCTACTTCCTGCTGCAGGTGCCGTTCTCCTCATCGCACCTGGCGACTGCATCGGCGCTCGGCGCGGGCGTGAACCAGCGTTTTAACGCGTTGAAGTCCAGGATTGTTCTGCAGATTCTTCTGGTGTGGCTGGTAACCATTCCGGCGTGCTTTGTGCTCGGTGTGCTGGCGATGGTGGCGCTACAGTCCATCAGCTAGTTTTTAGGGGCGGTGCATGCCTCTGCGTGCCCGCTGTTGCGGCATGGACGGGCGGCGGGTTGAGTCTGAACAGTGCACACCTTCATAATGGGTTGAGTTCTTGGGCTGGCACGGGCCCGCTCACCCTCGACTGATTGTGGTTATGTCTTCCTCTACCGTAGCTATTCTGGTCCGCACGAAGGACCGCCCCCGCTTCTTGAGCCGCGCACTGGAAAACATTGCGCAGCAGACCTTCACCGACTACACGGTCTGCGTGGTCAATGACGGAGGCGACGAGCAGGCAACCCGCGCCGTCATTGAGGCTTCCCCGCTGGATTCCAGCCGCGTGCAGCTGCTGACCACCGCCGGCGGCAACATGGAGGCGGCATCCAACGCCGGTCTGGCGGCGACCACCTCCACGTACGTGGCGATTCACGATGACGACGACCTGTGGGCACCCGAGTTCCTGGAACGCACCGTCGCGGCACTGGAAGAAAGCGGCGCGCTCATGTGCACCACCCGCGTTGTGGAGCGGTACGAACGCGAGAACGCCGACGGCGAGTTCGAGGTGTACGAGGAGCGTATTTTCCACGACGGCCTGCCCAGCGTGGGTTTGCAGTTCCTGTTCCGCACGAACCGTACCGTGCCGATTGGCATTCTCTACCGCCGTAGCCTGCACGAGCTGGTCGGTTTCTACGACGAGTCCCTGCCGGTGGTCGGCGACTGGGAGTTCAACATGCGTGCCGCCTCCGTTGCGGATATTCTGCTAGTGGATGAGCCGCTGGCGTACTGGTCGCTGCGCCCCGACGCGGAGGGTGCCGAGGCGAATAGCGTAAAGCGTCAGGCTGAGCATGCCCGCTTCGATTCGATGGTGCGTGCCCGCGCTATCCGCGAGGATCTGCAGGCGGGTGCCCGACCGGGTGCGTACCTGTACCAGGCGCATTTGGCGGCTGACCTGGAGCGCCGCGTGATTGACGGGCACGATCTGACCCGTGAATCCCTGGACATTCTGCGCTCTATCGAGAGCCGCCTGGAGCGTATCGAGGCTCGTCAGCAGGCTATTGAGAGCCGCCAGCAGAGCATTGAGGAGCGCCTGCGGGTTCTCAAGCACCTGCGCACCCCGGGCCGCGCGCTGCGTTCCTTGGCGAAGCGTTCCCTCAATCAGCGTTCCCTGGTTCGTCGAGATGCTGAGGCAGTGCCGACTGAGGCTGGACCGGCTGAGACTGGGTCAGCAGAACAGAAGGGCGCGTAACCGTGACAGAGAACAATTATTCTTCTACAGCACCGCTTTCTACAACACTGCCTTCTACAGCACCGCGCGTGCTCGTCATTGGCGATATCGGCCAGCACACCTACCACGTGGGCGACGAAGCCATGACCATTGCGAGCGCTCAGGCGCTTTCCGAAGGCGGCGCGGCGGTCACCCTCATGACCCGCGATGTGGGCCATTCGGCGCGCTATATCGGCGCAACAAATCATGAGGCGGGCGCACCCTACGAGTACCTGCCGTTTTTCCTCTTCCCCTGGGCACCGGCTGAACGCGAGCTGACCCTCGCGGCGCTTGAGTGCATCCTGGCGCAGCTGCACGCTGACCGGGAACGCCCCTCCATCACCGAGCTGGTGGCTCTGCCGCAGGTGCAGGCGCTACCGGAGGTGCTGCACCCTTTGGAGCAGACCGTTGAGCGGATGGTGGATTTTGCGGATTCTATCGCCACCATGGACGCGGTCGTAATCTCCGGCGGCGGCAACCTCAACTCCCGCTACGGCTGGCTGCTCTACGAACGCGCCGCCGCGGTGCGTGCCGCTGAGCATGCGGGCGTGCCCGTGTACGTGACCGGCCAGTCCCTGGGCCCGGTGCTCAGCCCCGAGGATGCGCAGGTTCTGGAGCGCATGCTGCGCACCGCCCGTTCGGTGACGGTGCGTGAATGTTCTTCCCTCGCGTGGTGTCGTGAGCGGGGTATTGACGCGCGCCTGAGCGTGGACGATGCCACCGACTACCTGGCGGCTTCCCCGGCGCGTACCCTGCACTATGCGGAGGGTGTTTCCGCAGGTCAGGTACTGGATGAGCTGCCCGAGCGCTACGTGTGCGTCACCGTCAACGAGTGCACCGAGCAGCAGGCGCAGCAGATTGCGCGCCTGCTCGATAGCATGTGGCGCGAGCACGGCTACACCCCCGTGTTCCTGAGCCATTTTGGCGACCCGCAGAACCCCGAAAGCGGTGATAT
>ERZ773272.99-NODE-99-length-33533-cov-65.867585_pt1 | contig 33533 bp, 27 predicted proteins | sample MGYA00511891_ERZ773272 | MGnify/ENA primary metagenome ERZ773272 (study PRJEB29015, sample SAMEA2738150) | human oral metagenome | biome: human oral; feature: human-associated habitat; material: saliva | place: China | collected 2198 ...
CCTCGATTCCGTTCGTCATCTCTAACGGCACCATGGTGCACCCGTGGATGAAGGAGCTCACCCGCGAGACCTTCAGCCGCTACGACGTGATGACCGTGGGCGAGACCAGCGCAACCAGCCCCCAGGACGCTAAGCTGTGGGCCGGCTACCACACCGGTGAGCTGAACATGATCTTCCACTTCGATCACATGGGCGTGGATAACGACCCGAACGGCAAGCTGGGCGGCAAGTGGTCCTACGCACCGTACAAGCTGACCGAGCTCAAGCGCATCCTGAACGAGTGGCAGACCACCCTGGAGGGTAACGCCTGGGGTTCGCTGTACTGGAACAACCACGACCAGCCGCGCGTTGTCTCCCGCTTCGGTAACGATTCGGATGAGTTCCGCACCCTGTCCGCTAAGCAGCTGGCGACCACCCTGCACTTCATGCAGGGCACCCCGTACATTTACCAGGGTGAAGAGCTGGGCATGACCAACGTGAAGTTCGATTCGATTGAGGATTACCGCGACGGTGACTCGATCCGCTTCTACGAGGACATGCACGTTGACCACAAGCGTCTGAGCCACGAAGAGGCGATGCAGGCGATCTACATTAAGGGCCGCGACAATGCTCGCACCCCGGTTCAGTGGGATGCTTCCGCTAACGGCGGTTTCAGCCCCGAGGGTGTGACCCCGTGGATCGCTGTGAACCCGAACTACCCGGCGATTAACGCTGAGGCTGTTCTGGCTGATGAGGATTCGATCTTCTACCACTACCAGCAGCTGGTGGCTCTGCGCCGCGGCAAGCTGAAGGACCTGATGGTTTACGCGTCCTTCGCTCCGGTGGATTCGGTTCAGGTTCCGCACAACGAGGACGAGGCTGTGTACGCGTACACCCGTACCGGTGGTGCGGACGGCAGCCCCGCGAACGAGTCTTTGCTGGTTGTTTCGAACTTCACCGCCGAGGAGCAGGAGCGCGACTTCGCTGTGCTGAATGAGGCTCGTGAGGCTGGTGCTCGTGTTGAGCTGGTGAGCTCGAACTACAAGGACGATGCGGGTTCGACCCTGCGCCCCTACGAGGCGAAGGTGTACCACATCGTTCGCTAAGCGTTGTAGCTCGTTGAGTGCTACGGCGTGCCGATAAGGTGATAGACAGCAGAAGGAGGGTGAGGCTTATGCCCCGCCCTCCTTTTGTGTTGCCCTCTTTGTTCTCCCCTGTGTTGTCCCGGGTCCCGGCGTGCTTTCTTGGCTCTGCTTAGCTGGAGGCTCTGCTTAGCTAGATTCTCGGCTTAGCTGGAGGCTCTGCTCAGTTGGAGAACACGAGCTGCAGGATCGGCACGGTGAGCGCTATCATTCCCAGGCTGACGACTGCTCCGGAGGCGATAATGGGTGCGGCTGTTCCTTCGTGCCGGTAGTGGGTTTCCAGAATGACGATATTAGCGGCTGGCGGTAGCACTCCGAGGATAAAAAGTACCTGCGGGTGTGCCAGGAGCTGGTCGAGGTGCACCCCGGTGTGCGTGTGCATCCAGTGTGCGGCGGTTAGTATGCCGACGCTGTAGACGCTCACGAGCACGACACGGAGTACGGCCCACCGGAGGGCTTGTGTTAGGTCGGTTCGGTGCAGGCGGGCGGTGCTCAGCCACATGCCGAGCACCATGAGCCCTACGAAGCTGAAGACCCAGGTGATGAGCCGGTAGATACCGGCGGCGTGGGTGTTGAGGAACGGTCCGGCGGGCAGGCATATCAGCCCGATTGCTACGGCGATAACGGGGCGGTTCGTGAGCAGGGACCGCAGTACTGCACCGACGGCAGCTTTGTGTGTGGCAGATTTTCGGGTGGGCTTGGCTCGGCTAGTCGTGAGTCCGTCTGTATTGGTTTCTCTGCGCATGAGTGAGGTGCCGAGGATATTACCCATGACGGAGTTGCCGATATACGCGCCGACGTAGAGGCGTACGGCTTCCTCGCCCCAGAAGCTGGCGACTACGGGGATTCCGAAGATTCCGGCGTTGAGGTAGACGAGGGCGAGCCGTTGTACCGGGTCGTTCGTGAAGAAGGCGGCGCAGCGTACGAGAAGCGCCATGAGCACCATGGTGGAGGCTGCCATGAAGAAGAGTTCGGGACGACTGGTGGCGACGATGTAGACGATGACGGTGGGGATAATCCAGCGGGTCAGCAGGGCGGAGGCGCTTTCTTTCAGGCTGTTGCCCCAGTGCTCGGGCAGCAACGTTGCGAGTCCGAAACCTACCCCTAAGTAGATGAGTGGGAGGATCATTCCCATGCTCGTTCCTTTCGCTGTTGCTGTGTCTGCGCCGTTGTTTTACGGCTAAGGTCCCTGTCTAATAACCCTACCCTGAACCTTCAGGTTGAAGTTTATTGATTTTTCGTTGTATTTTTCGAAATTTTCGCGTCATATTGCATCTTATTCGCTGATGCTCTCGTTTTTTATACGGTTCGCTTCTAATCTTGAATTATAGAGAGAATATATTTTCCACCACATTCTTTCGTTCTATCACAGACACTCACTTCTTACGAGATGAGGAACTCAGTTGTTTCTTCTACCGTAAGGCTAAATATGCAGGAGTCCGCAATGCAGCAACCGTATTATTCTTCCCCTCCCGAATCCGGTGGCATCCCCCAGCAATCTGTGAAGCGTCCTGCGCAGGCTTCTAGCCAGCATGCGGATGCGCATATTCCGCGGCGCTCTTCTGCTCTGCTTACTGCCCCTGCTACAGCTTCTGTAGCCACTGTACCCGCCTCTGAGAACCCTGAGCAGACCTTTAGGGTGCCTCACCCGGTGTTGAGTGTTATCTCGTGGCTGATTGCGGCTGCGAGCGCTGTGTGGCTTGTCATTCTGGGCGTCTCATTGGTGTTGAATATCGCGTCGGGAGTGAGTCACGATTCTGAGTTTATGATGCTGACCTACGGCGTGTATATGGCGTGCGCTTTTGGTTTCTGCTGTTTTGGTACGTTTTTTGCTCTGCATTTTGGGTTGGGGTCGAGCGCTCATTGGCGTGATTCAATTCGTCACCCGCATCACCCGCGTTAAAGGGTTTTCTTTTCCCCGTGTGGTCTTGTGGAGAGTTTTTAGTTCTTTTATTTGAACTCTCGTTTTAAATATTTTGGTGTTTTTCTTTAAATTTATGCGAAAAACCCAGCTTACTGAGTGTTTCCCAATACGCTCACATAAAAAAGCCGCCCGGCGCATCACAGCAGGATGCACCGGGCGGCTCCTTACGGGGCTTCAGCCATCTTAGGTTGCACACTCAAAGGGGTTCAGGAGCCGAACATGCAGACGCTCAAAATCTTTGACATTGCGCGTTACGAGAGTAAGACCATGAGTCAAAGCAGTTGCAGCGATCCATGCGTCGTTCTCCGGCGCTTTATCCGGCACGTGAAGCCCTGCACAACAATCAGCTACAGCTCCGTCAATGACAAGAGTTCGTTTCTGAAATTTCTCTCGAACTGCCAAAAACCACTCACGCAGATAAGCACCTTGTATCGGATCTTTACGCTCCATAGCAAGCACACCGCGCTCTAGTTCCATAAGGGTCACGACGCTAATATAGAGTGGCTTTTCTGAATAACGGCGAAACCATGACTCAAAAACAGGGTCAGCCTTACCGCGTGAGAGCTTCCACAACTCAGAAATAATATTGGTATCAAGCAGGTACATCGTTGTCCCCTAGAACTCTACAATGGGGCGCTGATGTGCGGAACGTTCTGCCGTGGGGAATTCTTCGGGCAGGTCCATACCTTCAGCAGGTTGAGGGTAGTTTGCGAAGAAATCATACAGGGAAGAGCTCTCATTCTGGCTACGCGAATACTCTTCATAGGTCATAAGGACATAGGTGGGTTCACCACGCTTAGTGATAATAACGGGTGATTGCTGAGCCTGCTTCTGGGCTTTGGCGAGATTTTGGTTGAACTCGCGACTGGTCATAACGGTCATAATTTCCCCCTTGCTGCTCACGACATGAAAACATAAATAATGTAACTACGTAGCTACATTATATTTTTCGTTTGGTACTACGGCAACCCCTCTATCTTCCCAACCCGCTATTTTTTCGCGTTAGGAAGATACAAAGGAGCCGCCCGGCGCATCACAGCAGGATGCACCGGGCGACTCCTTCACAGGCTCCCAGCTACAAAGCTAGGTAGCCCACAGCGGGATTACTCCCACTCAATGGTTCCCGGGGGCTTGGAGGTAACGTCCAGCACCACTCGGTTAACGTCCTTGACCTCGTTGGTAATACGGTTCGAGATCTTAGCCAGCAGGTCGTACGGCAGGCGCGACCAGTCAGCGGTCATTGCGTCTTCCGAAGAGACCGGGCGCAGAACAATCGGGTGACCGTAAGTACGGCCGTCACCCTGAACGCCCACGGAACGAACGCCAGCCAGCAAAACCACGGGGCACTGCCAAATGTGCTCATCCTGACCTGCTGCGGTCAGCTCTTCACGCACGATAGCGTCAGCGGCACGCAGGGTCTCCAGGTTCTCGCGGGTAACCTCGCCGACGATGCGGATGCCCAGGCCGGGGCCGGGGAACGGCTGACGTGCCACGATCTTCTCGGGAACACCGAGCTCACGACCGATAGCGCGGACCTCGTCCTTGAACAGGGTGCGCAGCGGCTCCACCAGTTCGAAGGTCAGGTCGTCGGGAAGGCCACCCACGTTGTGGTGGCTCTTAATGTTTGCGGTGCCGTCGCCGCCACCGGACTCAACAACGTCCGGGTACAGGGTGCCCTGGACCAGGAACTTGATGTCTGCGCCCTCTTCGCCTGCCTCAGCAATCAGCTTGCGCTGTGCTTCTTCGAAGGAGCGGATGAACTCGCGGCCGATAGCCTTACGCTTCGCCTCAGGCTCGGTGACACCCTCGAGTGCGGAGAGGAAACGCTCCGACTCGTCGATGGTGATGACCTTAATGCCCATGGATGCTGCGTAGTCCTGCTCGACCTGTTCACGCTCGCCCTCACGGAGCAGACCGTGGTCGATGAAGAAACAGGTGAGCTGGTCGCCAACAGCCTTGTGCACCAGAGCAGCTGCCACGGAGGAGTCAACGCCGCCGGAGAGCGCGCAGATGACGCGGTCGTTACCGACCTGCTCGCGGATCTTAGCGACCTGCTCTTCGATGATGTTGTTGGTGGACCAGGTGGGCTTCAGGCCTGCCACATTGTAGAGGAAGTTCTCCAGGGCGACCTGGCCGTAGTCGGAGTGCTTCACCTCGGGGTGCCACTGCACGCCGCCGAGCTTGCGGGACTCGTCCACGAATGCTGCCACGGATGCGCCAGGGGTCTTTGCCAGCACCTCGAAGCCTTCGGGGGCTTCGGTCACGGAGTCGCCGTGAGACATCCACACGTTCTGGGTGGTCGGGGTGCCGGTGAGGAAGGAGGAGTTCTCAGCGCAGACCACAGCGTCGGTTGCGCCGTATTCGCGCAGACCGGTCTGGGCGACGGTGCCGCCGAGGGTCTGAGCCATCACCTGGAAGCCGTAGCAGATACCGAAGATCGGCACGCCAGCTTCGAACAGGGCCTTGTCGCCCTTGGGTGCGCCATCGGCGTAGACCGAGGAGGGGCCACCGGAGAGCACGATGGCTGCAGGGTTCTTGGCGAGCATCTTCTCGGTGCTCATGGAGTGGGGGACGATTTCGGAGTAGATGCCGGCTTCACGCACGCGACGAGCGATGAGCTGCGCGTACTGTGCACCGTAATCTACCACCAGGACGGGACGCTCTTCGAGCTGGTCCAGGTTCACAGAGTTGGTCACGAAAATTACCTCAACGTGTTGGTACTAATCCGCGCACTTGCGCGGGGATACATCTATTTTACGCTATCGCTGTACGCCGCCGACGGTACGTAGCCGCTCCCCCATCCCGGGGTGCCGCTACATGCCCTAACGGGGTAGAGCGTGCGTATAGAAAGCACCGCCCGGCGACCGGCAGACCAAAACCTGCCAACCGCCAAGCGGTGATTCATGAAGCTACATTAGCCGCGGTACGCGGGAACCACGGTCAGGTCAGCCTTCTGGAACTTCTTCAGGTCCAGGTAACCGCAGTTAGCCATTGCGCGCTTGAGCGCACCGACAATGTTGCTGGTGCCGTTCACGTGGTGCGAAGGACCGTACAGGACCTCCTCCAGGGAACCGACAACACCCAGCGGGGTGCGCACGCCGCGCGGGAAGTCCAGCGAGTGCGCCTCGTTGCCCCAGTACCAGCCCTGGCCGGGAGCCTCGGATGCGCGAGCCAGCGGAGCACCCAGCATGACAGCGTCAGCGCCCAGTGCGAGCGCCTTCACCATGTCGCCGGAGCGACCCAGGGAGCCGTCAGCAATCACGTGCACGTAACGGCCGCCGGACTCATCCAGGTAGTCCGAACGTGCCGCAGCCACGTCAGCGATAGCGGTTGCCATCGGCGCGGAGATGCCCAGGCCCTGGCGGGTGGTCTGTGCGGAACCGCCGCCGAAGCCCACCAGCACGCCGGCCGCACCGGTACGCATCAGGTGCTTAGCCTGCGAGTAGCCAGCCACACCACCAACAATGACCGGAACATCGAGCTCGTAGATGAACTTCTTCAGGTTCAGCGGCTCGTGCGAGGTGGAAATATGCTCAGCAGAGACGGACGCGCCACGGATGACGAACAGCTCAACGCCCGCCTTCACCACGGTCTCGTAGTGCTCCTGGGTGTTCTGCGGGCTCAGGGAGCCTGCAACGACCACACCGGAGTCACGGATCTCTTCCAGGCGTGCAGTGATCAGTTCCGGCTTAATCGGCTCGGAGTAGATCTGCTGCATGCGGGTGGTTGCGGAGGCGGGATCCGCCTCGGGCAGCTCGACAATCTCGTCGAGCAGCGGCTGCGGGTCCTCGTAGCGGGTCCACAGGCCCTCGAGGTTCAGCACGCCCAGGCCACCCAGCTTACCCAGTGCAATGGCGGTCGCCGGGGACATGACCGAGTCCATGGGCGCACCAATGATGGGGGTGTCGAACTTGAACGCGTCAATCTGCCAGGAGGTGTCGACGTCGCGGCGGTCGCGGGTACGGCGGGTAGGCACCAGCGCCACATCGTCCAGGGAGTAGGTGGGGCGGGCGTTCTTGGAGAGGCCAATCTGAATTTCAGACATGGGGTGAATCCTTTCGAATTCGGTTTGAGGGGTGCCGCTGGGCGTTATTCGCGCCGATGCCCGCCCCATACCTGAACGGGTATGGGGCGGGCTCAACGGCGCACGGTGTGCACACCATGCGGCGAATCATCGTTGGTGAGGCGTTTTAGCCGCGGTAGTTCGGTGCCTCAACGGTCATCATGATGTCGTGCGGGTGCGATTCCTTCAGACCTGCGGGGGTGATGCGCACGAACTGACCCTTGTACTTGAGCTCCTCGATGGTGCGGGAACCGACGTAGAACATGGTCTGGCGCAGGCCGCCTTCGAGCTGGTGAATCACTGCGGAGAGCGGGCCGCGGAAGGGAACCTGACCCTCAATACCCTCGGGAATCAGCTTCTCTTCGCTGGAGACGTCAGCCTGGAAGTAGCGGTCCTTGGAGAAGGACTTGTGGCGGCCGCGGGTCTGCATCGCGCCGAGCGAACCCATGCCGCGGTATGCCTTGTACTGCTTACCGTTCATGAAGATCAGCTCACCGGGGGACTCGGTGGTACCAGCCAGCAGGGAGCCGAGCATCACGGAGTCAGCGCCGGCAACCAGTGCCTTGCCAATCTCACCGGAGTGCTGCATACCGCCGTCAGCAATCAGCGGCACGCCTGCCGGGATTGCTGCCTTAGCGGACTCGTTGATAGCGGTCACCTGGGGAACGCCAACACCGGCGATAATGCGGGTGGTGCAGATGGAGCCGGGGCCAACGCCGACCTTCACGCCGTCAGCGCCGGCGTCGATGATTGCCTGTGCACCCAGGCGGGTTGCAGCCTGGCCACCGATGACGTCCACGTGTGCTGCGGCGGGGTCCTTCTTCAGGCGAGCGATCATGTCGAGCACGCCCTGGGAGTGGCCGTTTGCGGTGTCCACGAACAGTGCGTCGACGCCTGCCTCGACCAGGGCCATTGCGCGCTCGTAGCCGTCGCCGAAGAAGCCGATAGCGGCGCCGGCACGCAGGCGGCCGTCCTCATCCTTGGTGGCGTTGGGGTACTGCTCAGTCTTGACGAAGTCCTTCAGGGTAATCAGACCGGCGAGCTTGCCTGCGTCGTCGACCAGGGGCAGACGCTCAATCTTGTTGTGGGACAGCAGCGCGAATGCTTCGTCCTTGGTGACGCTGGGGTGCGCGGTGACCAGCGGCATGGGGGTCATGATGTCGCGGACGCGAATGCCATCGTAGTCGGAGCGGGAGATGTAGCGGATATCGCGGTTGGTGATGATACCTTCCAGCACGCCCTCTTCGCTGACGACGGGCAGACCGGAGACCTTGTAGTAGCCGCAAACCTCGTCGTATTCGGCGATGGTTGCGTCAGCACCGATGGTGACGGGGTTAATGATCATGCCGGACTCGGAACGCTTCACGCGGTCCACGTGTGCAGCCTGGTCCTCGATGGAGAGGTTGCGGTGGATAACGCCCATACCGCCCAGACGTGCCATAGCGATTGCCATAGCGGAGTCGGTCACGGTGTCCATTGCGGCGGAGATGATGGGGGTGTTCAGGGTGATGCGCTTAGACAGGCGGGTGGAGGTGTCCGCATCGGAGGGGATGACGTCGGTGTTGCCGGGCAGCAGCAGCACGTCATCGTAGGTCAGGCCGGTGAAGCCGAACGGATCCTCGGACAGAGCGGTGGGAATGGTCATTGTCTACCTTTCGGATGCTGGCTTCATCGGTGAGAAGCTCAGCCTATACGTTGCATATGTCAAGATGCGGTACGAACCGTCTGCCCGCACCCCACAAGGTGGTTTGAGCGCAAACGGGAGCAGCTTACCTTCTATAGTAAACCGCTAAAGGTTTCTTTGCTGAGAAGCACTCAGAGTAAGCATTCCTCAGCGGGAGGCAGTCGGCAGGTTCTAGCGCCCCCGCGAACGCGAGCGCATCCGAGCCTACCGACAGCGAGTGCCCGGTACCGCCTCCACGATGGAGGGGCGGTACCGGGCACACACGCTATTTAGGCTTCTTCAGTTTCTTCGGGCTTCTCAACCACCAGGGTCTCGGTGGTCAGCACCAGAGCCGCGATGGAGGAGGCGTTCTGCAGAGCCGAACGGGTCACCTTCACCGGGTCAATCACGCCGGCTTCGATGAGGTCCACGTACTCGCCGGTCTTGGCGTTGTAGCCGTGGCCCACGGGCATCTCGGAGACCTTGGAGACGACGACGTAGCCGTCTTCGCCAGCGTTCTCAGCGATCCAGCGCAGCGGCTGAACCAGGGCACGGCGAACAATCTGTACACCCACGTTTGCGTCGTGGTTGCCCAGGTCCATGCCGTCCAGTGCCTTCAGCGCGTGAACCAGTGCGGAACCGCCACCGGAGACGATGCCCTCTTCCAGGGCTGCACGGGTGGAGGACACAGCGTCCTCGATGCGGTGCTTGCGTTCCTTCGCCTCGACCTCGGTTGCAGCGCCGACCTTGATGACACCCACGCCGCCGGCGAGCTTAGCCAGGCGCTCCTTGAGCTTCTCGCGGTCCCATTCGGAATCCACGCGCTCAATTTCGCGGCGCAGCTGCTGCACGCGCTCCTCGATTGCCTCGGGGTCGCCGCCGCCGTCCACGATGGTGGTGTGGGACTTGGTGACGGTCACGCGGCGTGCCGAGCCCAGGTGCTCCAGGGTGACCTGCGGCAGGTCAATGCCGAGCTCACCGGTCACGACGGTGCCGCCGGTCAGGATTGCCAGATCCTGCATGATTGCCTTGCGGCGGTCACCGAAACCGGGAGCCTTCAGGGCGACCACGTTGATGGTGCCGCGCAGCTTGTTCACGACGAGTGCGGAGAGCGCCTCACCGTCAACGTCTTCTGCGATGATGGTCAGCGGCTTCTTCGCCTGAACGATCTTCTCGAGCACGGGCATGATTTCTGCGATGGTGGAAATCTTGCCCTGGTAGAGCAGCACGAGGCTGTTCTCCAGCACTGCTTCGCCGCGCTCAGCGTCGGTGACGAAGGAGGGCGAGAGGTAGCCCTTGTCGAACTGCATACCTTCGGTGATGTCCAGTTCGATTTCGGTGGAGGAGCCGTCTTCGATGGTGATGACGCCGTCCTGGCCGACCTTCTCGAAGGCACGAGCCAGCAGCTCACCAATCTGCTCGGACTGGGCGGAGATAGCGGCAACGTGCGCCACCTCGGGGCCCTGCACGGGGCGTGCGTTCTCGAGCAGGCGTGCGGAGACAGCCTCCACAGCAGCCTCAATGCCGCGCTTGACGTCGGCGGGTGCCGCGCCGCTGGTGACGTTGCGCAGGCCCTCGTTGACCAGTGCCTGTGCGAGCACGGTTGCGGTGGTGGTACCGTCACCGGCTACGTCGTTGGTCTTGGTGGCGACTTCCTTCGCCAGCTGGGCGCCCAGGTTCTCGTACGGGTCGTCCAGTTCAATTTCGCGGGCAATGGACACGCCGTCGTTGGTGATGACGGGTGCACCCCACTGCTTGTCGAGCACAACGTTGCGCCCGCGCGGGCCGAGGGTTACCTTGACCGCGTTTGCCAGCTTATCGACGCCAGCCTGCAGGGACTTGCGGGCGGCATCGTTGAATTCAAGCTGCTTAGCCATGTGTTCGCTACTCCTAGTGCGTCACAGAAAGGAAATTTTTAAGGGGCAGATGATAGCTCATGCGCCGTACCGGATGAGCGGTACGGCGCATGAGCATCTGAAAGTATTAGTCGACGATTGCCAGAACGTCGCGTGCGGAGAGAATCAGGTACTCTTCGCCCTGGTACTTAACCTCGGTGCCACCGTAGCGGGAGAACACGACAACGTCGCCTTCCTTGATGTCTACGGGAATGCGGTTGCCCTTCTCATCCACGCGGCCCGGGCCAACGGCGACAACGCGTGCTTCCTGCGGCTTTTCCTTCGCAGTTTCGGGGATAACCAGACCGGATGCGGTGGTCTGCTCAGCCTGCTCGATCTTGATAACGACGCGGTCTTCCAGGGGCTTGATAGCCATAATCGGTTCCTCCGGGTTGTGGATTTACGTTTGATGCGAGACAGCGGCGCAGTGGCGCGCCCGATGTCTGTCTCGAGTGCTACCTCAACTCTAGTTTCACCTGTGCTTTCGGTCAAGAAAAGCGCCCCTGCGCCGGGGTGTTTCACCGCAAGGCGAACGCTGAGCAAAAAGCCGAGCAGATCAGGCTTCCCACCTGCCAAAATCGGCACCCCGTAAAATGAGGAGCATGCCTATTCCCGCATCCCCTTTTACTCCCGCCCCTAAGCTTCCGTTCAGCGCCGAAGCGCTCGCGGCAGCCGATGAGCTCTACCCGCTGGGCTCGGATACGCTCAGCGCCGTTACTTCTTTGCGTTCGCGAGGTTTCAGCCCCGAGGAGTCTGCGCAGATTATTTCGCTGGCGCAGGCTCGCACCCGTGCGCGCGCCAAGTTCGGCGAGCGCGCCCGCACCCTCATGCTCACTCAGGAGGCGGCGGAGCAGGCGACCCGCCCGGTGATTGCGCATTATCGCGCGCAGCGTCTGCGCCCGGTTGCCGGCACGGTGGCTGATTTGGGGTGCGGTATCGCCTCGGATTCTGCCGTATATGCGGCAGAGCGCGGTGCCGTGGTTGCGGTGGAGCTGGACCCGCTGACGGCTTCTTTTGCGGCAAAGAACCTTGAGTTTTGCCCGCAGGCGCGCGTGTATTCGGGGGATGTAACCGACTACGTACACGGTAAACTTCTGGACGCTGCCGGTGAGCCGGTGGGCATTGTGTGGATGGACCCGGCACGCCGCGAGTTGCGCGGTGCGAAGAAGGCTCAGACGGAGCGCCTTTTTGATCCGGAGGCGTTCTCTCCCCCGTTCTCGTTCGTTCTGAATCTGGCTCGTACGGGCGTGCCGATGGGCGTGAAGTTGGGCCCCGGTTTTCCGCATGAGGGCATCCCCTCCCCCGAAGATATTGCCTCGGAGGCGAACCCCAACCCGCGCGTTGAGGCGGAGTGGATCCAGTCGGAGGGTTCCCTCGCCGAGTTGGTGCTCTGGTTTAACGCGCTGGCTCAGGAGGGGGTGGCTCGCACGGCAACCTCTGTGCGTGAAAACCCTGTGCGCAAAGTGTCCGCCGAAGAGACCGATTGCAACGAAGGCTCCGCCGGAGGCTCCGCCGGAGGCTCCGCCGAAACCAGTGCCCTACTGCCTCCGTATGAGGCGGTCAGCTTCCGTAGCCCCTTGAGAGCGGAAGAGGCGGAGCAGAGCGTTGACGTTCCGGTGTCCCTACCGCAGCCCGGTGATTACCTGTTGGAGCCTGCCCCGGCGATCGTGCGCTCGCATCTGGTTGCTGAGTTTGCGCAGAGTATTGGCGCGTTTCTATTGGATGAGCACCTGGCGTACCTGTGTTCTGCCGAGCCGGTGGAGCATCCGCTGGTTGCTTGCTACGAGGTGCTGGAGGAGATTCCCCTGCAGGAGAAGCAGTTGAAGCGCTGGGTGCGGGAGCAGGGCTTTACGGCACTGACGATTAAGAAGCGTGGCGTGGATATTGTTCCGGAGCAGTTGCGTGCGCGTCTGCTGGGTTCTGCGGGTTCTAAGCCGTCCAAGAAGAAACAGAAAAAGAACACTAATTCTTCTTCGGGTGCGCAGGAGGGCGCACAGGAGTCCTCGTACCGTCCGGCAACGCTGGTCTTTACCCGCATCGGCTCGGGTAGGGATTCACGCCGCGTCGGCTGGCATGTACGCCCGCTCTAGCCTCGCCAGCCCTATCTACCCAACCCCGGCTACTCAACCCCGACTGCCCAGCCCCGGGCTACCCAGACCCGAGGATGGGTTACCGTTCATGACGATTCGTGACGTTTCCCGTTCCGGATTCTGCACTTGACAGGGCGCGCGTCTTCCCCAGACCGTACACTAGATACAGTGCCTACTAGAAGTGCCTACTAGAGGTGCTTCTGTACCGGCCGAGCAGGCCATCAGCTGAGCTGGCGCCTGCCCGGGGTAGAGCCCACCGATAATAACTTCCACAGTCGGCACCATGCACGACCCTATTTCCAGACGCAGGAAAGGCCATATGATCGACTTTGCTTCCTCCCCGCAGTCCACTCTCGGCGTGGAATGGGAGATTGCACTTATCGACCGTGAAAGCGGCGAACTGACCCAGCGTGCCAGCGAGGTGCTGGCCATCCTGCGCGAGCGCCGCCCCGAACTGCTCAAGCCCGCCTCCGACCGGGCGCACGTGACCGGCGAATTCCTGGAGAACACCATCGAGGTGGTAACCGGCATCTGCCATACCGTCGCTGAGGCGTGCCGTCAGCTGCAGGAGCTCACCGACATCATCCGTGAAATCACCGATGAGCTCGGCATTGAGTTCTACCCCGCTGGCACTCACCCCTTCTCCCATTGGGCTGACCAGCCGGTCGTGGCGAAGGAACGTTACCAGCGTGTGGTCGAGCGCGCTCAGTATTGGGGCCGCCACATGGTCATTTACGGTGTGCACGTACACGTGGGCGTTGACTCCCGCGATAAGGTTCTGCCGCTCATTGACGCGCTGACCAACTACGGTCCGCACCTGCTGGCGCTTTCGTGCTCTTCCCCCTATTGGGACGGAATCGATACCGGTTACGCATCGCACCGCACCCAGCTTTACCAGCAGCTTCCGACGAACGGTCTGCCCTTCCACTTTGATACCTGGGAGCAGTACAGCGACTACCTGGAGTCGCTCGTGGCGACCGACGTGATTAACGACCCGAGCGAGGACCGTTGGGATGTTCGCCCGGTTCCGCGTTACGGCACTATTGAGATGCGCTATTGCGATGGCCTCGCCTCCCTGCCGGATGTTGCGGCACTGGTGGCGTTCACGCAGTGCCTGGTGGAGTACTTCTCTCGCCGTATTGAGGCGGGTGAAAGCATTGAGGTGCTCGCCCCCTGGCACGCGCAGGAGAATAAGTGGCGCGTTGCCCGCTACGGCCTGGAGGCTAAGATCGTGGTCTCTAACGAGCCGGTGCAGCGCACCCTGCGTGAAGATTTTGAGTTGCTTCTGCCCAAGCTGGAGCCGGTGGCACGCGACCTTGACTGCGAGGTAGAGCTGGCGCAGGTGCGCCGCATCCTCGCCGAGGGTACGGGTGCGGATCGTCAGCGTGCGGTCTTTGAGAAGACCGGCTCCCTGCGTGAGGTGGCGCTGGATGTTGCCGCGCAGTCCCGTGCGCGAGCGCTGCGTTAGAGCCGCTCCCCCGCAACTCAAGTTTGAATACAGAAAATGCCTCGGCGCAGTCCTTTAGGAGAGTCCTTTTGGGAAACTGTGCCGAGGCATTTCTATGAGTATTTTCGAGGTGAGCCGTATCAACGCGCTCGCATTGCCCCCTTTAGAAACAAACGGTGGTCACCGGCAGCGAGGAGTCCGTCGTGAAGTCCACGCCCGAGGGCTCACGACCGGCGGCAACCAGGCGGGCACCCAGTGCCGCAACCATCGCGCCGTTATCGGTGCACAGGGTGAACTTCGGAATAATCAGGCGCACCCCCTCGGAGGCGCATCGGGCGGCAAGCAACTCACGCAGACGCGAGTTAGCCGCCACGCCACCGCCGAGTAGCAGGGTCTTCATGCCCTGCTCGCGGCAGGCAAGCATCGCCTTCTTGGTGATGACGTCCACGACCGCCTCCTGGAAGGACGCGGCGATATCGGCAACCGGGACCTCTTCACCGGCTGCTTCAAAGCTTTCAATCACGCGCGCCACGGCGGTCTTCAGACCGGAGAAGGAGAAATCGTAGCGGTGCGCGCCGGGCTCCTCGGCGGTGCCCATAAACTTGCGGTTCGACAGGCCGCGCGGGAACACGAAGGCGTTGCGGTTGCCATCAGCGGCAGCGCGGTCAATCGCGGGGCCGCCCGGGTAGTTGAGGCCGAGCAGTCGAGCAACCTTATCGTAGGCCTCGCCTGCGGCATCATCGAGGGTCGCGCCGAGTAGACGCACGTCGGAGGTAATGTCGCGCACCTGCAGGATTTCGGTATGGCCGCCAGAAACCAGCAGCGCGCCCAGGCCACCGGAACCGGCATTCGCCAGCAGGTCGGAGCCGTCCTCGGTGCCGTTATCCTCAAGCAGACCAACGCCAACGTGGGCGACCAGGTGGTTAATGCCGTAGAGGGGCTTGCCGGTGGCAATAGCGAGCGCCTTCGCCGCGGAGACACCGACCATGAGCGCGCCAGCCAGGCCGGGGCCCGCGGTGACGGCGATAGCGTCCACCTCATCGAGGGTGATGTCCGCTTCGGCGAGTGCCGCCTTGAGGGCGGGAATCATGGCGTCCAGGTGAGCGCGGGAGGCGATTTCGGGGATCACGCCGCCAAAGCGCACGTGCTCTTCCATGGAGGAGGAGATGGTGTTGCTGAGCAGCTGTGCACCGCGCACAATGCCGATACCGGTCTCATCGCAGGAGGATTCGATGCCCAGAACGAGGGGTTCGCGAGTGCTCATAGTTCGTCTTTCTGTTGCGCTGTCTGCGCGTAGTGCTTCTAGTTGCAGTGATGTAGGGATGCTGTGGCGTAGGGATACTGCGATGTAGAGGGCGGCGGAAGCTTACCCCTACTGCGGGGGATTGCCGTTTAGCCCAACGGAGTATTTAGAACGTGCATTCCATAATGATGGCGTCGGTTCCGTCATCGTAGTAGCCGCGGCGTACGTGAATCGCACGGTAGCCGTTGCGTTCGTAGAGGCGCTGAGCGCGCGGGTTGTCGGCACGCACCTCCAGCAGGATGCGCTCGGCACCCTGCTCACGGGCGCGCTCGTGCATCTGCTCGAGCATGGCGCGACCGAAGCCGCGGCCCTCGTATTCGGGGAGCACGCCGATGGTTTGAACGTCGGCGGTATCGGCTACGACCATGGTTCCGCAGTAGCCGATAGCGCGCCAGCTGCCCTCGTTATCTTCCGAACCTTCTGCAGGCAATTCGAGCATGTAGTAGGTGCGGGTCGGGTGAGTCAGCTCTTCGAGGAACATGTCGATGTGCCAGGCGTCGGCGGGAAACAGGGTGGTTTCCATGCGGTGCATGGCCTGCACATCGGCAAGTTCGGCAACGCGCAGGCGGGCACCCAAGGCTAAGTTATTCAGCGCCAGGTCATCTCGCACGATATTTTCGGTAGCGCTCATTTAGCTCTCCCTCTGCGCGGCAGTCTGCGCGGCGGAACCCTGAGTAGCTGCCTGCTTCTGCTGGCGGGCGAGCATTGCGGCGGGGACCTTTGCATCCGAGTCGCGCAGGTACTGGGCGGAGGTGTCCTCGCTCAGGTTCTCTACGCCCAGGCGTGCCGCGGCGGCAACCAGGTACTCGGCGTGGGGGTGAACCTCGCGGGCAGAATCGACGATGGTCCAGCCGTGCTCTTCGAGAGTTTCGGAGTACAGGCCGGCACCGTAGCCGTAGGCGTAGGAGGGAGCCCGATCGGGCAGAATTTCGGAGGCGGGGCATACGTTCGGGCCGTCCACCAGGCTGTAGCCTTCGGCGTTCACGCGATAGCGGGCGGAGTAGACTTCGCGGCGGCGCGCATCGGAGAGCACGAGCAGCTCAGCACTTTCAGAAGAAGCGAACGCTCGTTCTACGTTCTCTTCCCCGGCAGCTGCACAAGCTTCACCGGCAGCCGCGCCAGATACAGCGCGCTCAGCCAGCGCGGTCAAGCTCATCATGCCGTACACCGGTACCGACCAGGCAAAACCCAGAGCGCGCGCAGTAACGATACCGGCGCGCAGGCCCGTAAAAGGTCCCGGACCGGTACCGGTCAGAATCGCATCCAAATCTTCGCCGCGCACGCCAGCGTCCTGCAGGGCCGCCTGCGCGTAGGGGCCCATCACCTCGGCGTGGGAGCGGGTATCTTCGCTCTCGTAGCGGGCGAGGATTTCGAAGGACGCACCGGCTTTGGAGCCGTGCACACGGGCGAGCGCCACAGATGCGGTGGCGGATGAATCAAGGGCAAGTACTAGCACCCTATCATTCTAACGCGCGGGCTCTAGGCGCTCTGCAGGGCCTCTTTCAGTGCGTCAAAAGCGTGCTCCCAGCGGGGGCCGAAGGCGCGCACCCGCAGCAGGCGAGGTTCGGGGGTGTCCGCATCCTCGTCGCTTTCGTCCTCATCTTCGTCATCCCAGCTGAACTCTTCGGCACCCGAGTAGGCGAAGCGCGCATCCGCGCCGGTCAGGCGGGTGAAGTCCAGCTCCAGGCGGGAATCACTCAGGTGCTCAGCCTTATCGCGACCCCACTCGATAACGGTCACCGAGCGCGGCAGGGAGAACTCCAGGTCCAGGTCGTCGAGCTCCTCAGCACTGGAGAGGCGGTAGGCATCCACGTGCACCAGGTCGGGACCGCCGGGGCGGGGGCCGTCCGGCAGGTTCGGGTGCACGCGCGAGAGCACGAAGGTCGGTGAGATCACGCCTTCGCGCACGCCCAGGCCTTCACCCAGGGAGCGGGTGAACGTGGTCTTGCCCGCGCCGAGCTCACCCGAGAGTAGTAGCACATCCCCGGCGTTCAGGTGCTGCGCCAGGGTGAGCGCCAGGCGGCGGGTATGGTCGGGGCCGGTCACATCCAGCTCGAGGGCGGCAGAAATGTACTCAGCGCTCATTAGCCCTCCTCCTGACCGGTGCCCCACAGCTCATTCAGTTCAGCTTCAACCCAGGAGCCGCCGACGTAGAGGCGCTCCACGCGGGGCGAAATGCGGGTCACGATTTCGTAGTTAATGGTCTGCGCGGCGTCTGCCCACTCTTCCACGGGCGGGTTTTCACCGGCACCGAAAAGGATGGCGGGGGCGCCCAGGTAACCCAGGTCGGGGTCGCTCAGGCCGGGTTCGCCCAAGTCAACGACCATCTGGTCCATGGCGATACGGCCCACCACGCGGTAGGTCTTACCCTCCGCGTTCTGCGCGCCCGGGTAGATGCGCACCGGCGCGTTCTCCGCGATGCGCGGCACGCCGTCAGCGTAGCCGAGCGGCACCAGCGCCAGGGTGGTCGGCTTTTCGGTGTGGTAGCGCAGACCGTAGGAAACACCCTGACCTGCAGGAACTTCCTTCACTGCGGCAATGTAGCTGCCCACCGTCATGGCGGGTTTGAGACCCAGGTCCTCAGCGGTGACCTCCGGTAGCGGGGAAAGACCGTAGAGCGCGAGGCCGCAACGCACGCCGTCACCGAGCAGATGCTCCTCCGTATCCCAACCCTCCAGCGAGGCGGTCAGGGTCGCCGGAGAGTTCGCCAGATGCACCATCTTCGGGTCCAGACCGGCATCATGAGCCTGAGCCACAAAAGTATCCAGGGTGTCGAGCTGCTGAGCAGTCTCGGCGCGGGTCGGCTCATCCGCAACCGCCAGGTGGCTAAAAATACCCTCAACCGTAATCAGCCCAGACTCCTCCAGGGAGGCGGCACGAGCCACCAGCGCAGGCCAATCCGCAGCGGTGGCACCGTTACGGCCCAGACCGGTATCAGCCTTCAGATGCACGATAGCGCGCTCGCCGGTGCGTTCAGCGGCGGCGGCTACCGCCTCCAGGTCCCAACCGGAAACGCCCAGGCGAATCTTCTCCTGCAGCGCCGCCTCAAAATCGGTGGAGGGGGTGTGCAGCCACGCCATGAGCGGCGCATCAATACCGTCAGCACGCAGTTCCAGCGCCTCGTTCACGTGCACCACACCCAGCAGGTCAGCACCGGCGGCAATAGCCGAACGTGCCACCGGGTACGCACCGTGACCGTATGCATCCGCCTTAATCACTGCAATGAGCGCGCGGTCGCCAATCAGTTCCTTGAGTCGGCGCACATTATGTTCCAGCGCATCAAGGTCGATGGTGGCGCTTCGTTCTACCTGGCCGGGTGTACACGGCGGGCAGTAGAGCGGTTCGGCAGGCTGCTGAGGGTGAGTCATGGTCCTTCACGGTCCTTCTGGCGGGCGGGTACTACAGGCTGTGCTTGGGCAGCCTCTCTTCTACTAAATTCTAGACCTCCCGGTGTGCGAAAGTCCTGTCGCGCTACACTAGGTCAGGTACACCTTTGAGAGAGGAAAGCATCGATGAGCACTCTGCCGCCGGTTCGGACGGTTCACGTGTATTCCATGCACACCGACCCCTTTGCGCAGCCCGGTAGCGGAGATGCAGGCGGCATGAACGTCTATATTGCTCGGTCGGTGCACGCCATGCTGGAGCTGGATCCCGAGCTGCGGGTTGAGGTTTTCACCCTGGACCGCGGTGAGGCGCTTCCGGCTGATTCGCCGTTCCGTCAGCCTCCTCAGCCCGGCGAGCGCATTGTGCGCCACAGCCTTGATCTTCCGTCCGCTCGTGGTCTTTCGAAGAACGAGTTGGCTGCGGTCACCGATGATTTTGCGCAGGCGTGCGTGGAGCAGGCACTGTACACCCCGGATATTATTCACGCCCACTATTGGCTGTCGGGTCAGGCTGCGGCTCGTGCATCCCAGCTGTGGTCGGCTCGGGGCGTTGGCTTCCCGGTTCCTGTTCTTTTTACTCCGCATACGACGGCTGCCGCCAAGGATGCGCGCCGCGGCGAAGGTGAGGCGCCCGAGCCTGCGGAACGCTATGCCGCCGAGCGTCTGATGAGTAGTTCCGCGAGCCGGGTGATTGTGAATACTCCCCTGGAGGCGCAGCAGATGGGCGAGTACTACGGTACGGACGCGCAGAAACTTGCCGTTATCCCGCCGGGTGTTGACACCTCGATTTTCCATACGATTCCTGGCGTGCATCCACTCAATGACACCTCGGAGACTCGTTGCCGCATTGTTTTTGCCGGTAGGCCTCAGCCGTTGAAGGGCCCGCATCTGCTGGTGGAGGCGCTCGCGCTACTCCCCTCCGACCTGCAGGTGGACGTAGATATTATTGGTCGTTCCGATTCGGATTATGAGCGCCGCCTGTTGCAGCGTGCAGCTGAGCTGGGTGTGGCAGATCGGGTGCATTTGAAGGACCCGGTTCCGGCGTCTGAGTTGGCGAATATTTTCCGTGCCGCCGATATCGTGGCGTCCCCGTCCTCATCTGAGACGTTCGGGTTGGTGGCTCTGGAGGCGCAGGCGTGCGGCGCGGCGGTGCTCGCTACGGATGCTGATGGTCTGCGCTATGCGGTGGAGAACCACCGTACGGGCCTACTGGTGGCGCCTCGTACTCCGCAGCGTTGGGCTGCGGCTATTGAGCGTCTGGTGCGTGCCCCGTATCTGCGTCATTCGTTGGGGGCGAACGCCGCGGCGCGGGCCCGCACGATGGGTTGGGATCAGACAGCGCGCCGAACCCTTGAAGCTTATGCCGAGGTACGTCAGGGTATCTCGCAGTAATGTATTTTTCACGTTGTGAGGAGTTTTAATGTCTTTCTCCATGAGCCGCGATGAGTTCGCCGCATACCTGGATTCGGTACATATTACCGGTGAGGTGGCGACCCCCCGCGAGAATAACCTGGACCATATTCAGGGTTTCCTGGATGGTAATGAGCACCTTGAGTTTGGTGTGCAGTGGACCCGCGAGTGGGATTACGATTCGGTGTTTGAGGTGATGGTCCGCCGCGCGGGTCTGAACCCGGACCGTTCGCATACTCACGGTCAGGACACTATTGGTGCCGAGCAGTGCATCAGCGCGTTGGAGGAGTACGCCCGGATCTTTGGCGAGGCGGTGCGTGCGGGTTCTCGTATTCTGTTTGCGACCGGCCACCCGGCGGGTCTATTCCCCATGTATGCGGTGATGGCTGCGGCGGCGAAGGCTGCCGGCGCTGAGGTTCTTCAGATTGAGGAGGGCGAGCGCTTCCTGGACGGTGATGTCCGCCAGATTATGGATGTCGTGATGTTTGAGCAGTACGGCAATCTGCAGCATACGCATTTCCCTGGCCCGATGCGCATCGCGCTGGATCAGTTGAAGGCACGCGGTGTGACTCCGGATCTGGTAGTTTCGGATCACGGTATGGCTGGTTATGCTTCTTCGACTTGTAAGTTGCTGACGATTGGTATTGCGGATTGTAATGATCCGGGTCTGTTTGTGGCGGCTGAGCAGGGGGATCTGCCGGTGTGCGTGCCGATGGACGATAACGTTCCGCCGCGTCGTTATGATCCGATGATTGATTTCATTTTGGATCGTGCGGGGCTTGAGCGTCCTTAATATCCTTTGTGCGCCGTGTGCGTAGGGTTTGGGGGGTCTTCGGGGCTTGTCTTTTATCTGTCAGTTATTGTTTACAGGCGTGTGAAACATGCTGATGGTTTTGGAGGTTCTTAGCTCCACTAGGCATTCTTCTCGAAGGCTCTTATTCCCTTCTTTTTCTGTGATTGATTTCATCACACCGGAGTAACTTTGCCTCTTCATTCTTCGAGACTGAAGACCCCCCGACCCCGTAGAATAGTTTACGGAACACGTTTATGCGCTCTTTGGCTTCATATAGCGTTCCACTAGGCGCCTTACCAGCGCCTTTACCGTAGTCTCTGCCACTATTCACTCAGCGAGATTATTGGTTCACTCATTCATTCATAACAATGACTAGGACACGATTCCCTATTCACCGATAATTAGGGGTAAATGTGCCTATTCGCCGCTCTCAGTCCACGACACAGGACAAATTTCCGGGGAAGATTACACCGTTGAAAGTACAAGATCGTCTTAAAAAAATGTGGGGTTCAGACTTCGTCGTCAGGCGAAGCTGGCATCCCAAGGTTCAGCGCGCCCTTTATTGTGGCGACCTTCTCGCCATTGTTATTGCGGTCGTCGCTGCGCATCTGATTCGTTTCGGGTGGGAGAATGCTGACCTGCCCTATGTGAACGTTTGGCCTATTAACGCCCTGGATGGCCGTATTCCCGCTATTGATTACATCTTCCTGGGTGCCGGCATGGTCGTCGGCTGGTGGTTTATCCTCCAGGTGAACGGCTCCCGTAGCCTGCGCATCATGGGTTTCGGCAACGAGGAGTACCGCCTCATTACTCGCGGTAGCACCTATTTCTTCTGCCTGCTGATTATTGTGGCGTTTTTCCTTAAGGTTGACGTCACCCGCATGTACCTGCTGATTGCTTACCCGCTGGGTCTGTTCCTTCTGCTCGTTGAGCGTTGGCTGATTCGTCAGGGCTTGGTGCGTTCGCGTACTCGCGGTCGCGCGTTGACTCGCGTCATGATTATTTCTGATGTGACGACCGGTCAGCACCTGTACAAGAATTTGAAGGATGTGGTTGCTTCCGGCCTGTCCCCCGCTGCGTTCTACCTGCCCGGTTTCACTCCCGGTACTACTGTTGCTGGCGCACCGATTCCGGTGCTTGGTTACAGCACTTCTCCGGCTGACATTATGGAAGCCATCCGCGAGAACGATATTCACATGGTTGCTGTGACGAACGGTCACCACTTGAGCCCGGATCAGGTTCGTCTGCTGGGTTGGAAGCTTGCTGATGCGCATATTTCGCTGATTATGGCTCCCGCGACGACCGATATTGCTGGTCCGCGTATGCACATGCAGCCGCTGAATGGTCTGCCGCTGGTGCACGTGTCGACTCCGCGTATTACCGGTCTGTCGGCGTTCTTCAAGCGCGCTATGGATGTTGTGTCTTCGGGTCTGGGTTTGATTCTGTTGTCTCCGCTGTTCCTGGTGGTGGCGCTGCTGGTCAAGCGTGATGGCGGTCCGGTCTTCTTCCTGCAGAACCGTGTGGGTCTGAACGGTGAAATGTTCAAGATGGTGAAGTTCCGTTCGATGCGTACTGACGCCGAAGAGGTTAAGAAACGCCTCATAGCTCAGAACGAGGGTAATGGTGTGCTCTTCAAGATGAAGGACGACCCGCGTATTACCCCGGTTGGTAAGTTCATCCGTAAGTACTCGATTGATGAGTTGCCTCAGCTGTGGAACGTGTTTATTGGCGATATGTCTCTGGTGGGTCCGCGTCCTCCGCTGGTTGAGGAGGTTGAGCAGTACGAGGATATTGCGTACCGCCGCCTGCTGGTGAAGCCGGGTATTACCGGTCTGTGGCAGGTTTCGGGCCGTAGTGACCTTTCGTGGGAAGAGTCGGTTCGTCTGGATCTCTACTATGTTGAGAACTGGTCGCTGACCGGTGACCTGATTATTCTTCTGCGTACTGTCCGTGCGGTTTTCGCTAAGGAAGGCGCGTACTAAGAAGAGTCGGGGGTTTCTCCCGCTGGTATGTTTGCCGTTTTGAAAACGCTGTTCCGGCACAGGCAGCTTGGCATCATCCATTGATATAAATGCGCAGAAGGGGCGTGAATCCATTTCCGGTGGATTCACGCCCCTTCCTTTGTGCCTTCTGCCTAGAGTTCTTTGAGAGACGCTCTAGGATTTCTTAATCTAGGGGTCTCTTGAGGGCGTTAGGTGGAGGCGGCGTGCTGGGCGCCTCTGCCCTATTCGGCGATGAGTCGCGCAATGACTTCGGGGAGCATCTCCGCGACGCGGGTTGCCGGGGCGGGGCCCAGCAGCGCGTCCTTGACGCTTCCGGTGGCGCTGGCGCGTGCGGCTTCGCCGTGCAGGTAGACTGCGAGCGCACCGATAGAGGCAAAGGTGCAACCTTCCAGGGCTTCTCCGCGGGCTTCGAAGGCGGCTACGGTCTGGGCGAGCAGTGCGCCGTAGATGCCGGTGAGGGTGTCTCCGCTGCCTGCGGTGGCGAGCCAGGGGCTTCCTCCGGCGACGCTGTAGGTGGCGCCATTGGGTGCCGCGATGAGCGTGTAACCGCCCTTGAGCATGACGGTGGCGCCGGAGAGTTCGGAGGCGGAACGGGCCCAGCGGAAGGGCTCTGCGTCAATGTCCTTGCGGCTGGGTACGATGGCGTCGCCTAGGTGCTTTTTCCAGGTTTCGGGGGCGAGTTCGTGCACGATGCGCAGGAATCGTTCGAGTTCTGCCGCGTGCGGGGTGAGGATCTTGTGGGGTCCGAGGTGCCTACCGGTTGCCATGTATTCTGCCGCCAGGTCGCAGGCGCCTGCGTCGAGGATGGCGGGTTCGGGCGAGTGGAGCAGGTAGCGGTTCTTGTCCAGCGAGTCGTAGCTGGAGCCGGAGCCGCCGGCCCACACGGTGACCCTCTGCAGGGCGGGTGCGCCGCTGAAGTAGACGGTTTCGGGGTTGTGGGCGATCATGAGCTGGCGGAGCTCGTGGGAGTTAGCGCCGAAGCGAACCATGCCAACGCCGGTGTTGAGGGCTGCACGCACACTCATGAGAGCCGCGCCGGGGTATTCGAGGCTGCCGGTGAGCATGCCGAGTACGCCGCGGGTGTACTTGTGGGAGTGTTCGTCGGGGATTTCGATGAGTTCGCGGTAGTCTTCGCGTTCGAGAACGCGCAGGGCAGGCTTGTGGGCGTCGAGGGCTTCGGGTACGCCCAGGTCGTAGAGTTTGATGTCTCCGGAGTGGATGCTGTGGCTGGTGCCTGCCGGTAGCTTGTGACCGATGAAGGTGACGGTACGGTCGGCGCGCAGGGAGGGTTCGTGCACGGTTCCGCGGTTGTTGTCGACTCCGGAGGGGGTGTCGACGGCGAGGACTACGCCGAGCTTGCCATCGAGCTGCGCGGCGCGGAGTACGCCCAGGTATTCGCCGGCGTTACCGCGTACGGCGCCGCTGGAGCCGGTTCCGAGGATGCCGTCGATGGTCAGGTCGTAGCCGGCAAGGTGTTCGAGGGTGTGTTCGGGGTCGAGTACGCGGGTGCCTTCGCCGCCTTCGCGGGCGATGAGTTCGAGGTTCTTTTCGCTGGGGTCGAAGATGACTGCGTCAACGCGGTGTCCCTTGGCGCTGAGGCGGGCGCCAGCGTAGATGGTGTCGGCACCGTTGTTGCCCGGGCCGATGAGCAGCAGGATTTTTGCTGTGTCTTTGCCGTGAAGCAGTTCCTGCGCTTCGGCTGCGACGGCGTCTGCGGCGCGTTGCATGAGGTAGCCGTCGTAGTCGGCGGCTTCAATGTAGGGCTTTTCTGCTTCGCGTACCTGGGAAGCAGTGTAGATGAGCTTCATTGCTGTCTCCTTGGGTGGCACCGTGCGGGCCTTAGGGGGTGACCGGTTGTGGTGTTGATGTGGCTCTGCGTTAGTTTTCGTCGTGACGTTAGTTTTCGTCGGGGGTATCGTCGCCGGCGATGACGCTGAGTCGGTAGCTTTCGGGGTTGAACTTTTGCAGGTGCGCCAGTTCTGCGTCGCTGAGGTATTCAGCGGTTGCGATGGCGATGGCCATGGGTTCGTCGTGGGTCAGCGAGAGGTGGATGCGGTTGATGCCGAGTTCTTTGGCTCGGCGGGCGATGGTGCCCTGAATGATGAGGTAGGGCTGGCCGCTTTCAGCGGTGGCGACTTCGCAGTCTTGCCAGTTGAGTCCGGCGGGTGCTCCGAGTACTTTTGCGACGGCTTCTTTGGCGGCAAATCGTACGGCTTGGGAGCGTACGTTTCGGGTGCGTTCGTTGGGGGTGAAGACGCGGCGGACGAAGGCGGGTGTTTCGGTGACGATTCGTTCGAATCGTTCAATGTTGACGGTATCTACGCCGATTCCCATGATCATGAGCTACACCTTTTACGTTAGGGGTGGTGACCGCGTCCTGTTTGCGGTTTCTCTTGTTTTAAGTCTAGCGAGATTCGCTTCTTTTAGGTGGGATAGCGTCAAATATGACGCATGGTTGATACCTGTTTCACAGCGTCTATTTTTGTCGGTTGATCCACGAGTAACCGCCCGGTTAAACGACAAGGGCGGTGGTTGAGTTCTCTAAGAACTCAACCACCGCCCTTTCGTTATCGCTCAGGCGATTTCCGAGGATTACTCCAGAGATTTACTCCACGGTCACGGACTTTGCGAGGTTACGCGGCTGGTCAACGTCCAGGCCCTTAGCTTCTGCCAGTGCGCATGCGAAAATCTGCAGGGGCACGGTTGCCAGCAGGGGCTGCAGCAGCGAGGGGCATGCCGGGACGGTGATGAGGCGGTCTGCGTAGGGCTTAACGGCCTCGTCGCCTTCTTCGGCGATGACGATGGTGAAGGCGCCGCGAGCGCGCACTTCCTGGATGTTGGAGACGACCTTGCCGTGCAGGGAGTCGCGACCGTTTGCGGAGGGAACCACTACGATGACCGGCTGGCCTTCATCGATCAGTGCGATGGGGCCGTGCTTGAGCTCGCCTGCGGCGAAGCCTTCAGCGTGGATGTAGGTGATTTCCTTGAGCTTGAGTGCGCCTTCCATTGCGACGGGGAAGCCCACGTGGCGGCCGAGGAAGATCACGGAGGAGGCATCCTTCATTTCGACGCCCAGTTCCTTGACCTGGGTGTCGTTGTCGATGACCTTCTGGATCTTTGCGGGCATGTTCTGCAGCTCGGCGAGGATCGAAGCGATTTCGTCCTTGTACTTGTTGCCGCGCAGCTGTGCCAGGTACAGGCCGAGCAGGTATGCTGCGGTGATCTGTGCCAGGAATGCCTTGGTGGATGCCACTGCGATTTCGGGGCCTGCGTGAGTGTACAGCGCAGCGTCGGATTCGCGGGGCAGGGTCGAGCCGTGGGTGTTGCAGATGGAGATAACCTTTGCGCCCTGTTCGCGTGCGTGGCGCACTGCCATCAGGGTGTCCATGGTTTCACCGGACTGCGAGAGTGCCACGATGAGGGTCTTCTCGTTCACGATGGGGTCGCGGTAGCGGAACTCGTGTGCGAGCTCAACCTCGGTGGGGATGCGGCACCAGTGTTCGATGGCGTAGCGTGCCACCTGGCCTGCGTATGCTGCGGTACCACATGCGACGACGATGATCTTGTCGATGGTGCGCAACACCGAGTCGTCAATGTTCAGTTCGTCGAGGGTGAGGTTGCCGTTTTCGTCGAGGCGGCCCATGAGGGTCTGCTCAACTGCGGTGGGCTGCTCGTGGATTTCCTTCTCCATGAAGGAGTTGAAGCCGCCCTTTTCAGCTGCTGCTGCGTCCCATTCGATGTGGAAGGGCTTGCCCTCTGCAGGGTTGCCTTCGAAGTCGATGATGGAGTAGTCGGTGCCGGTGATGGTCACGATCTGGTCCTGACCCATCTCGACGGCTTCCTTGGTGTAGTCAATGAACGCGGAGACGTCCGAGCCGAGGAAGTTCTCGTTCTCGCCCAGGCCGATGACCAGCGGGGAGTTGCGGCGGGTTGCCACAACGCGGTCCGGGTGGTCGGCATGGATAGCCAGGATGGTGAAAGCACCTTCGAGGCGGTTGGATGCGACGCGTACTGCCTCGGTGAGGTCACCGGTGCCGAGCTTGTTGTAGATGCTTGCGATGGTTGCTGCAGCTACCTCGGTGTCGGTCTGAGATGCGAACTCTACGCCTTCGGCGAGCAGTTCGGCACGCAGTTCTGCGAAGTTTTCGATAATACCGTTGTGTACGACGGCGAGGCGGCCGTTGTCGACAACGTGGGGGTGAGCGTTATTGTCGGTGGGTCCACCGTGGGTTGCCCAACGGGTGTGACCGATACCAATCTGGGTTTCCGGCAGGGGGTTTTCCTTGACCTCGTTTTCGAGGTTCAGGAGCTTGCCTGCCTTCTTACGGAATACGATACCGTCGGGGCACACGAGTGCCACGCCAGCAGAGTCATAGCCGCGGTATTCCTGACGGCGCAGACCTTCGAGGACCACATCGTATGCGTTGTGGTCAAACTTGTTACCGTCCGGAGCAGTGTCCAGACCTACATATCCTACGATTCCACACATGCTATAAGTTTATCCCACAAGTATCCGAATATGCGCACGGTGAAATACCGTTATACGTCACGTTCGCTGTGGCTTTTTCTGCCTTTTTCGGTTTTTACCCTTTTCTTCTCATACATTTATTTCTTCGAACAAACCGTGAGGGCGGGTATTTTCCCCGCGGGCTGAAAGTTCGTACACTTAGATAAATGAGCACCGCACCGTATTTTTCTGGCGATGATCGCTTCATGCATCTTGACCGTTCCCGTTGGTCGCACCTAGCCGATGAGATTTCTGTTCCCCTCAGTGCTGAGGAAATTGAGTCTCTTCGAGGCCTGGGTGAAACTGTCGACCTTGAAGAGGTGCAGCGTATTTATCTGCCGGTTTCTCGTCTTCTGAATCTGTATGTGACTGCTGCTTCTTCGTTGAACCATATGACAAATGATTTTCTGCATGTGTCTCAGCGGCGTGTCCCGTTCATTATTGGTGTGGCGGGTTCTGTTGCGGTGGGCAAGTCGACCACGGCGCGTATTTTGCAGGCTCTTTTGAGTCGTTGGCCGTCTACTCCTAATGTTCAGCTTGTGACGACGGATGGTTTCTTGTACCCGAACGCGGAGCTTCAGCGTCGCGGCATTATGCACCGTAAGGGTTTCCCGGAGTCTTATGATCGCCGTGCTCTGTTGAATTTTGTGTCGCAGGTGAAGTCCGGTGCCGAGCATGTGGTGGCGCCGAAGTATTCGCACCTGTATTACGACATCATGCCGGATGAGCATATTGAGGTCACCGCACCGGATGTTCTGATTCTTGAGGGTTTGAATGTTTTGGCACCTTCGCAGGCTGAGGGTCCGGAGACTTCCGATCTGACGCTGAGTGATTTCTTTGATTTCTCTATTTATGTGGATGCCCGCACTGAGGATATTGAGCGCTGGTATGTGAATCGTTTCTTGACTCTGCGTTCTTCAGCTTTTGCGAATCCGGAGTCATATTTCAAGCGTTATGCGGAGTTGAGCGATGAGCAGGCGGTTGAGGTAGCGACCGGCATTTGGAAGAGCGTGAATGAGCCTAATCTGGTGCAGAATGTTTTGCCGACTCGTGCTCGTGCGCATTTGATTCTGCAGAAGGGCGCCGAGCATACCGTGGAGCAGGTTCTTCTGCGTAAGAACTAGAGGTTCTTTAGGTTTTTAGTGTTCGTGTGCGGCTTTTAGCCGGTATTGTGGTGCATTCTAGTAGAAGGCGCCGGAGGCTCTGCTCCCCTTTCGGGGTGGGTTTTAGGGCTCCGGCGCTTTTGTATGCACCTACTTTTGTATGAACCTACACCGTGATGAGGAGTTATTGTGAAGTCTCTGCACCGTACGCCTACCGCTCAGGAGTCTTTTGATAGTTCTGTGGTGAACCGCCGCACTCTTTTGGGTGCCGCTTTGAGCGTTGGTGGCACTGCACTATTGGCGGCTTGTGGCTCGCAGAGTGGTTCACAGGGGCAGGGGGCGTCTTCTTCATCTTCTGCAGTGAGCGCTTCTGCTTCTGAGTCTGCGGCGGCTTCGTCTAGTGCTTCTTCCACTGCGGCGACCTCTTCTGCCGCGCCCTCCCCTGTTGCTTCTGCTACCGGTGCTTCTGCAAGCGCTTCGGCTTCTGCGAGCGAGTCTTCGTCCCCGTTGGCTCTTGCTCAGCCCAGTGTTGAGTCTCAGCCGGACTCGTTGCGTTGCCTCGTGAATAAGATGCGCCCCTTTGCGCAGCAGGATTGGGAGCCGAGTGACCTGGTGGAGTTCTACGGTCATCAATTGCGTGCTGAGGCGGCGAAGGCGGCGGATACGATGATTGATGCGGCCGCTACTGATGGCGTGACTCTGCTTGTTTCTAGCGCGTATCGTTCGTATGCGGTGCAGCAGCAGACCTATCAGTATTGGGTTTCGGTGAACGGTCAGAAGGTGGCGGACCAGTTGTCGGCGCGTCCCGGCTATTCGGAGCATCAGACGGGTTTGGCGATTGATTTTGCTTCTCCTGAGGGTTGCCGTTTGGAGGAGTGTTACCGCGATACGCTGGCTGGTCAGTGGTTGGCGAAGAATGCTCCGCGTTACGGATATATTTTGCGTTTCCCTGATGGTCGTCAGTCGGTGACCGGTTATCGTTTTGAGCCGTGGCATTACCGTTATGTGGGTGTGCAGATTGCTCAGGAGTATGTGTCTTCGGGTGCGAAGACTTTTGAGGAGTTTATCGGTACGGGTGCGGCACCCGATTACGCAAGTGCTAGCTAGGCTCTGAGCTAATCTTTGGGCTTTGCCCGATGCGTCAGGTGGTGATGTGTATCGTATTTCTAGGTTCCGCACCAGAAATAAATAGGCACAGTAGATGCATATTTTTTCGCGGACAGGTCCCGTAAATCCGCGATTTTTCGCAGGTTTCAGAGATTTTTACTCATGCTTTATGTGACTTAGACCTTAAGTATTGGGCACCATAGAACTGCTGTGAAGAAAAACACATGCTTTACAACGAAAATTTTCTCAAGATACTGCTTTTTGAACGCCTAAAAGGCGCTATTCTATATCTCATGCTTAAGGGTTTTAAAGATTTTCTGATCCGCGGTAACGTCATCGACCTCGCAGTTGGTCTGATCATGGGTACCGCCTTCACCGCTGTGGTAAACGCACTTGTCCAGTCCGTCCTGATGCCGGCTATCTCGATGCTGGTTAAGTCCCCCAACTTCGATGAATTCCTGGTCTTCGACCAGATCAAGGTTGGCGTGTTCCTGACCGCTGTTGTCAACTTCATCCTGATCGCAGCTGCTGTGTACTTCGCAGTTGTTGTGCCCGTTCAGAAGCTGACCGAGCTGGCTGCAAAGAACAAGGCTGAGGAAGAGGAAGAAGAGGAAGAGACCGAGATCGCACTCCTCAAGGAGATTCGCGACGCTCTGGCAAAGAAGTAATTTCTCTGCTCTCTACCACTAACTTTCAAAACCCCCGTATCCCCTGTGGATACGGGGGTTTTCCGCGTCCTCTTCCCCTGTGCCTGTTCCTGATAACGCAGAAGGGCTGGGAAGGTATCTCTACACCTTCCCAGCCCTTTATCGTTCCTCCGCTAGGGAAGAATACGTTTAGAGTGCCAGTTCCTTAGCCACAACGTCAGCCAGCTGCTGAGCAACCTCGTCAGCCTGTTCCTGGGTTGCAGCTTCAACCATCACGCGCACCAGAGGCTCAGTGCCGGATGCACGCAGCAGCACGCGGCCGCTTTCACCCAGTACGCCTTCAGCCTCGCTCACAGCAGCAGCAAGCGCCTCGTTGGTCTTCACAGCCGCACGGTCAACGCCCTTGACGTTAATCAGACGCTGCGGGGTGGGCTGCATACGCGATGCCAGCTCCGAGAGGGTCTGGCCGCTACGAGCCACCTCTGCAGCCAGCTGGATGCCGGTCAGAACGCCGTCACCGGTGGTTGCGTAGTCGCTCATGATGACGTGGCCGGACTGCTCGCCGCCGAGGTTGTAGCCGTGCTCGCGCATGGACTCGAGGACGTAGCGGTCGCCCACAGCGGTGCGGCCGAGGGTGATGCCGTGCTCGCGCAGGTACAGCTCCAGGCCCAGGCTACTCATCACGGTCGCGACGAGAGTATCCTTTGCGAGCTTACCTTCGCGCTTAGCCGCAACAGCCAGGATAGCCATGATCTGGTCGCCGTCTACCAGGTTGCCCTTTTCGTCAACTGCCTGGCAGCGGTCAGAGTCGCCGTCGTGGGCGATACCGAGGTCCGCGCCGTGCTCAACCACAGCTGCCTGCAGCTTCTCCGGGTGGGTGGAGCCCACACCGTCGTTGATGTTGGTGCCGTTGGGCTCTACAGCCAGTGCGATGACCTCTGCACCCAGCGCCTCGAAGGTTGCCGGGGATGCCGCGTAGGCTGCACCGTTTGCGCAGTCCAGAACAATCTTCATGCCGGCAAGGGGCTTGCCTTCGGGAAGGGTGGAGACCAGGTGCTTCACGTAAGCCTCGGTACCGTCTTCCAGGGGCTTGACGGTACCCACAGCACCACCGGTCGGGTAGCGGAAGGACTTCTCGCGGTAGACGCGCTCAATAGCGTCCTCAACGGAGTCTTCCAGCTTCTGGCCGCCGCGAGCCAGGAACTTAATACCGTTGTCCGCTGCGGGGTTGTGCGATGCAGAAATCATCACGCCGAAGTCAGCACCGGTGTGTGCCACCAGGTAAGCTGCTGCGGGGGTGGGGACAATGCCAGCGTCCAGCACGTCAACACCTGCGCTAGCGAAGCCAGCCTTCATCGCAGAGACAATAAAGTCTGCAGAGGATCGGGAGTCATTTGCGATCACGGCACGGGGGCGTACACCCTCTTCTACCGTGTCAAAGCCCAGAACAATAGAAGCCGCCTGCGCGAGCTCCATAGCCAGGGCGGGAGTAATTACATCGTTTGCCAGACCGCGTACGCCGTCGGTTCCAAAAAGTCGTTCAGTCACCCTTTTATTTTACGTTGTGCGTAACTCTGCTTAGGAGCATACACCGTAAATTCTTCATAATCAGAAAGTGATTTTCAGCGGCTATATATCTGCTTTATAGCTAAGGTTATACGTAAAAGCGCGAAGGTGCCTGCTCTCAATTCCAAACGGAGAAAAGAGAGACAGGCACCTTCATAGTGCAAGCTATTTGGCGGTTATATCGCCGCAGGGGTGAGTTTTTACTCTCCCCTATCTATCGACGCTTACTTGACGACCGGGAAGCCGTCGGGAGAATCGCCGGACTCATCCTCAAAAACGTCGGATGCGGAGCGGACGATCAGCGAGTCGAGCTCGCCCACGACTGCCTCATCCTTGGCGGGGTAGTCGAACTGGGTGAGCACGTAACGCATTGCTTCCAGGCGTGCGCGCTTCTTGTCGTTGGACTTGATAACGGTCCAGGGAGCGTCACCGGTGTGGGTGTAGAAGAACATTGCTTCCTTCGCCGCAGTGTAGTCGTCCCACTTGTCCAGGGAGGCCAGGTCGGTGGGGGAAAGCTTCCACTGACGAACCGGGTCGGTACGGCGGGAGGTGAAGCGTGCGAGCTGCTCTTCGCGGGTGACGGAGAACCAGAACTTGATGATGTGGATACCGGAGTTCACCAGCATGCGCTCCAGGTCCGGAACTTCGCGCATGAACTCGAAGTACTGTGCCTGGGTGCAGTAACCCATAACACGCTCAACGCCGGCACGGTTGTACCAGGAGCGGTCCATCAGAACGATTTCGCCGCCGGAGGGCAGGTGCTTGATGTAACGCTGGAAGTACCACTGGGTCTGCTCGATGTCGGTCGGCTTCTCCAGCGCAACAACGCGAGCGCCACGGGGGTTCAGGTGCTCGGTGAAGCGCTTAATGGAGCCACCCTTACCTGCTGCGTCACGGCCTTCGAAGATGATGAGGATCTTCTGACCGGTGGACTTAGCCCAGAGCTGCAGCTTCAGCAGCTCGATCTGCAGGGCACGCTTTTCCTTCTCGTATGCCTTACGGCTGAGCTTGGTGTCGTAGGGGTAGCCCTTCTTCCACGCCTGAGAGGTTTCGTCGTCCTTCTTGTCCTTGCCGAGGGCACGGGTGAGGGAAGCCATTTCGTCCAGTTCTGCCGAGTAGTCTTCAACGACGGAGGTGCGGCGTGCCTGGGGCTTCAGGGCTTCCTTGATGGCTTGTTTCTTCTCAGAACCGGTGTGTGCGTGTGCGCCTTCAGCGGTGTGCTGGTGGGCTTCAGTCTGAGGAGCCTCCACTGCCTGCTCTTCGGGCTTGGTGGAGGGATTCTGCTCTGCCATGAGTACTCTTTTCTTCCTGTCTGCTTTGACTCTTTAACTCTACCGGTGTGCTCTTCGATGAACAAACGTAACAGTTACAAGCACCCTTAACGTTTGAGACCGATAGATACGCAAAACGCCCCGTCCCTCCCAATGGGAGAAGCGGGGCGTAGTGCTTCGTAAAAACCAGCGATTAACGCTTGGAGAACTGCGAAGCCTTGCGTGCCTTCTTAAGAC